>Ga0308161_1000674_pt1 | contig 49058 bp, 42 predicted proteins | sample PhyFR2_FD_201034 | JGI IMG/M metagenome (GOLD analysis project Ga0308161, IMG submission 201034) | Phyllosphere microbial communities from UC Gill Tract Community Farm, Albany, California, United States - DLSLF.R2 | ecosystem: Host-associated > Plants > Phyllosphere > Unclassified | place: USA...
TCACGATCATCTGGTATGACCAGATCACCTTTCGCGGTTTCAGGAGACGCACATGCTCTACCAAGGCGCTAACCTTACTCTTCACTGGCTGGACGATGGCATCGCCGAGCTGGTTTTTGACGCTACCGGCTCGGTCAACAAGCTTGATACGCAGACTGTCGCCAGTCTGGGCGAGGCGATCGCCGTGCTGGAACAGCAGCCCGATCTGCGCGGCCTGCTGCTGAGCTCCGCTAAACCCGCTTTCATTGTCGGCGCGGACATCACCGAGTTTCTCTCGCTGTTTGATGCCCCGACCGAAAAGCTGAGCCAGTGGCTGAGCTACGCCAACAGCATCTTCAACCGCCTGGAAGATCTGCCGGTGCCGACCCTGTGCGCCATCGACGGCTATGCGCTGGGCGGAGGATGTGAATGCGTGCTGGCCACCGATCTGCGTATCGCTACTGCGGACGCCCGCATCGGTCTGCCGGAGACAAAACTCGGCATCATGCCGGGCTTTGGCGGCAGCGTCAGGTTGCCGCGCCTGCTGGGCGCCGACAGCGCGCTGGAGATCATCGCCGCAGGCAAAGATGTCGACGGAGCCGCAGCCCTTAAACTCGGTCTGGTCGATGCGGTGGTTGCCCGCGACAAACTGCGCGAGGCGGGCATCATCATGCTCAAAGCCGCGGCCAGCGATGGCAGCTGGCGCGCGCGCCGCGCACCTAAACTGGCGCCGTTAAAACTCAGCCCGATCGAAGCGGCCATGAGTTTTACGATCGCCAAAGCCATGGTGATGCAGACCGCCGGTAAGCACTATCCCGCGCCGCTGATGGCCGTGAAAACCATCGAAGCTGCGGCCACGCTGGGTCGCGATGACGCCCTGAAACTCGAAACTGCCGCGTTTGTGCCGCTGGCGCAGTCCGATGAAGCGCGTGCCCTGGTCGGCATCTTTCTCAACGATCAATACGTTAAAAGTCTGGCGAAAAAGCGAGCCGCTGAAAGCGGCGCGCCCGCCCAGGCTGCGGTGCTGGGCGCCGGGATTATGGGAGGCGGCATCAGCTACCAGTCTGCGTGGAAAGGCGTGCCGGTCAGAATGAAAGACATTAATCCGCAGGCGTTAACGCTGGGGATGAACGAAGCCAGCAAGTTGCTGAATAAGCTGCTGACGCGCGGCAAAATCGACGGTAATAAACTCGCCAGCGTGATTGCCACCATCCAGCCGACACTGGACTACGCCGGTTTTGAACAGGCTGATGTGGTGGTCGAGGCGGTGGTCGAGAACCCGCAGATCAAAGCCAGAGTGCTGGCCGAAACCGAACAGCATCTGCGTGAGGATGCGATTCTCGCCTCTAACACCTCGACGATTCCGATCAGCCAGCTGGCTCAGGCGTTGCAGCGCCCCGAAAACTTCTGCGGCATGCACTTCTTTAATCCGGTGCCGCGTATGCCGCTGGTTGAAGTGGTGCGCGGCGAGAAAACCAGCGAAGCGACACTGAGCAAAGTGGTGGCCTGGGCCAGTAAGATGGGGAAAACCCCGATTGTGGTGAATGACTGCCCTGGCTTCTTCGTTAACCGGGTGCTGTTCCCCTACTTCGCCGCATTCAGCCTGCTGCTGCGCGACGGCGCCGACTTCCGCCAGATCGATAAGGTAATGGAAAAACAGTTCGGCTGGCCGATGGGGCCCTCCTGGCTGCTGGATGTGGTCGGCATTGATACCGCGCACCACGCGCAAAGCGTGATGGCTGATGGTTTCCCGGATCGTATGAAGCATGACTACCGCGATGCAATCGACCTGCTGTTTGAAGCCGGGCGCTTTGGCCAGAAAAATGGCAAAGGGTTCTGGCGCTGGGAAGATGACAAAAAGGGCAAGCTGAAGAAAGTGCCGGATGCAGAGGTGGATACGCTGCTACAGCAGGTCTGCCAGCCCGCACGGGCCTTCAGCGATGAAGAGATCCTGAACCGTATGATGCTGCCGATGCTGAATGAGGTCGTGCGCTGTCTGGAAGAGAAGATCATCGCTTCGCCTGCAGAAGCCGATATGGCGCTGGTTTACGGTCTCGGCTTCCCGCCTTTCCGTGGCGGGGCTTTCCGCTACCTCGATACGCTGGGCAACAGCAACGTTGTCGATCAGGCCCGGCGCTACAGCGCGCTCGGCGGCCTGTACGCCCTGCCCGCGCTCCTGGTAGAGAAAGCCCATCAGCATGAAAGCTGGTATCCCGCCGCCAAACCGATTGACGAAGCCGCGCTGAAAAGCGCCTGAGGGCATAAAAATGGAAAATGTGGTGATTGTTGATGCGGTGCGTACGCCGATGGGCCGCTCAAAAGGTGGCGCCTTTCGTCATGTGCGTGCTGAAGATCTCTCTGCGCATCTGATGCGTGAAATCCTGAGCCGCAACCCGGCGGTGGATCCGGCATCCCTGGACGATATCGTCTGGGGCTGCGTTCAGCAGACGCTGGAACAGGGGTTTAATATCGCGCGGAACGCCGCGCTGCTGGCCGAAATACCGCATTCGGTGCCCGCCACGACCGTTAACCGGTTATGCGGCTCCTCTATGCAGGCTCTGCACGACGCGGCCCGCGCCATTATGGTCGGTGATGCGCAGAGCTGCCTGATTGGGGGCGTGGAGCATATGGGGCACGTACCGATGAGTCACGGCGTCGATTTTCATCCGGGTCTGAGCCGCACCGTGGCGAAAGCGGCGGGCATGATGGGCTTAACCGCCGAAATGCTGGCGCGTATGCATCACATCAGCCGTGAGCAGCAGGATGCCTTTGCCCTGCGCTCCCATCAGCGTGCCTGGCAGGCGACACAGCGCGGGGACTTTGCAAACGAGATTGTCGCGACCTATGGCCATGACAGTGACGGCATCCTTAAACGCTATACGTTCGATGAGGTGATCCGCGAGGAGACCAGCGCCGAAGGCCTCGCCGCGCTGAAACCCGCGTTCGATCCGGCGAATGGCACCGTTACGGCCGGCACCTCATCAGCGCTGTCAGATGGCGCAGCCGCAATGCTGGTGATGAGTGAATCACGCGCCCGTGAATTGGGGCTGACGCCACGCGCCCGCATCCGCAGCATGGCGGTGGTAGGCTGCGATCCGTCGATCATGGGCTACGGACCGGTACCGGCAAGCCGGCTGGCACTGAAACGGGCGGGACTGAGCGTCAGCGACATTGATGTCTTTGAACTGAACGAAGCCTTTGCCGCGCAGACGCTGCCCTGCATTAAAGATCTGGGTTTACTGGAGATGATGGATGAGAAGGTCAATCTGAACGGTGGCGCGATCGCGCTGGGTCATCCGCTCGGCTGCTCCGGCGCACGCATCAGTACGACGCTGCTGAATATTATGGAACGACGGGATGCCCGTTTTGGTCTGGCCTCCATGTGTATCGGGCTGGGCCAGGGGATCGCCACCGTGTTCGAACGTCTGTAATACGTTGAGTCTTACTTTGTCAGATTTACCCGCCGTTACCGGCGGGTTTTTTCTGTCTGCGGCAGACCGCTACCGGGCCTCAGATAAAGGCAAACGCATCGCCATACATCTGTGATTCCACGGCGCCGCGTTCGGCACAGAAGCGATCGCGGGCGATTTTCGCCATCTCAAAACGACCGGCAATGTAGATCTCATGCTCGCTCAGCGTGCTGAAGTCCTGCATCACTGCCGTCAGGACCGTACCTGAACGACCCTGCCAGCCCGCTTCAGGCTGCTCGACCACCGGAATGACCTTCAGGTTGGGATGCTTCACGGCCAGCGCATCCAGCTCGTCCAGATCGTACAGGTGCTTGAGTTCACGTCCGCCCCAGTAAATGGCGATATCGCGCTCAGGCTGTTCCGCCAGCGCGGTCAGCAGAATCGAGCGGGCATAGGAGAAGCCGGTGCCGCCTGCGATCAGAATCAGCGGCTTGCGGCTCTCTTCGCGCAGCCAGGCATCGCCGTGCGGGATATCTACCGTGATCTGACGATCGTTGCGGATCCGATCCATCACCGCCATGGCGTAGAGATTGAGATCGGAGGCACCGATGTGCAGCTCAATGATCTCTTTTTCCATCGGCGTGGAGGCCAGTGAGAAGGGACGCTTGTCACGCTCATCCATCACTACCATCAGATACTGTCCCGCGCGAAAGGTGAATTCCGCTTCGGGGATCAGGCGAACGCGATAGACCGTGTCGGTAATCGCCTCAACCGAAGTTACTTTACAGCTTAACGTTGTCATGCGTTCCCTCTGTCGGGTCGTCTTTATGGTTGTGCTCGCCATCAACGCTGTGGCGGCTGATCAAAAATACCTAGCTCATCCCAGATAGCATCAATGCGCGCCGTCACCGCAGGATCTTTAACGATGGGGGTACCCCATTCGCGCTGCGTTTCACCCGGCCACTTATTGGTTGCGTCCATCCCCATCTTCGACCCCAGTCCGGAGACAGGTGAAGCGAAATCGAGATAATCGATCGGGGTATTTTCCACTAATACCGTATCGCGGGCCGGATCCATTCGCGTCGTAATCGCCCAGATCACATCGTTCCAGTCACGCGCATTAACATCATCGTCACACACAATAACAAATTTGGTGTACATGAACTGCCGTAAAAACGACCAGACGCCAAACATGACACGTTTGGCGTGTCCTGCGTACTGCTTTTTAATGGTGACGACAGCCAGCCGGTAAGAGCATCCTTCTGGCGGCAGATAGAAGTCCACGATCTCCGGGAACTGCTTCACCAGAATCGGCACCAGCACTTCGTTCAGCGCCACACCCAGCACCGCAGGCTCATCCGGCGGACGGCCGGTGTAGGTGGAGTGATAGATGGCCTGACGACGCTGTGTAATATGCGTGACGGTAAAGACCGGGAAGCTATCCACTTCATTGTAGTAGCCGGTGTGGTCGCCGTAAGGGCCTTCAGGGGCCATATCGCCCGCTTCGATATACCCTTCGAGCACGATCTCCGCGCTGGCGGGCACTTCGAGGTTGTTCGACAGGCACTTCACCACTTCGGTTTTGTTACCGCGCAGCAGGCCGGCAAAGGCATATTCCGACAGGGTATCCGGCACCGGCGTTACGGCACCGAGGATAGTGGCCGGATCGGCACCCAGCGCCACTGACACCGGAAAACGCTCGCCCGGATGCGCCTTCGTCCACTCCAGATAATCCAGCGCGCCACCACGGTGCGACAGCCAGCGCATAATCAGCCGGTTTTTGCCAATCACCTGCTGGCGATAGATGCCGAGGTTCTGCCGCTCTTTGTGCGGTCCGCGTGTCACGGTCAGGCCCCAGGTAATCAGCGGAGCCGCATCGCCCGGCCAGCACCGCATCACCGGGATGCGCGTCAGATCGACCTCATCGCCGCTGAACACCACCTCCTGACAGGGCGCATTACGCAGCCGTTTGGTCGGCATATTCAGCACCTGCTTAAACTGCGGCATCTTGTCGAACAGATCGCGGAAGCCTCTTGGCGGCTCCGGCTCTTTCAGGAAGGCCAGCAGCTTACCCACTTCACGCAGGGCGCTGACATCCTCCTGACCCATGCCCATGGCCACGCGCTTTGGCGTGCCAAACAGGTTGCACAGCACCGGCATGTCATACCCTTTCGGGTTTTCAAACAGCAGAGCGGGGCCACCGGCGCGCAGGGTGCGGTCGGCAATTTCGGTCATCTCCAGTTCGGGATCGATCGACTGGGTAATGCGCTTTAGCTCACCGCGCTGTTCGAGCAGCGCGAGAAAGTCTCTTAAATCGTGATATTTCATGCGGCTTTAACTTTCCGGCCAGAGTGAATCGGCCATTATAGGTCTGATTAGGCGGATATGCTGAGGTTTATACGACAGCCGCCGTGATGGTTATCGAGTCTGATACAGCGCGGTGGCTGACGTCAATTTTCCGTCGCCCTTTCTGCCGCGATCCGGCAGGTTAAGAAAAGTCTCAGTTTATTTTCACCAGGGGACGCTTTACGCTGCCCCTGCGCTATAACTCTGGCAGCAGGTTTGCTATTCTTAGCGTCCATTCGATGGGAGCAGTTATGGAATCCTGGTACTTACTCTATTGCAAACGTGGACAGCTATTACGCGCGAAGGAGCATCTGGAGCGGCAGGAAGTGCATTGCCTGAGCCCGATGATCGCTCTGGAAAAGATCGTGCGCGGTAAACGCACCACCGTGAGTGAGCCTCTGTTTCCTAATTACCTGTTCATCGAGTTCGATCCGGAAGCGATTCACACGACGACGATCAGCAGCACGCGCGGCGTCAGCCACTTTGTGCGCTTCGGCACCACGCCCGCCACGGTGCCGTCGGCCGTGATTGAAGCGCTGGAAACCGACGTTCCGCAAATCCTGCTCGATCCGGAAACCCCTCAAAGCGGCGATGAAGTGGTGATCACCGAAGGCACATTTGAGGGGCTGCGCGCCATCTTTGCCGAACCGGATGGTGAAACGCGCTCTATTCTGTTGCTCAATCTGCTGAACAAGCAGGTGATGCGCAGCGTCGATAACAAGCAGTTCCGCAAGGTTTAAGCCAGTCTGAACAGCGTCCGCGCATTTTGATCGACGCGGGCCGCCAGCGCCTCAGCATGTTCGCCACGCCATGTCGCCACCTGATTCACAATATGCGGTAAAAAGCAGGGCTCGTTGCGGCGCGAGGTCGGACGCGGGCGCATATCGCGCGGCAGCAGATAGGGCGCATCCGTCTCCAGCAGCAGACGATCGGCCGGAATCAGTGGCAGCAGCTCGCGCAGCTCCAGCCCGCGTCGTTCATCGCATACCCAGCCCGTAATCCCTACCGATAAGCCCATCGCCAGACAGGCTTCCAGCTCATCGCGCGTGCCGGTAAAGCAGTGGATCACTGCGCCCGGCAGTTTTGGCAGCCAGGGTGCCAGGACCGCGGCGAAACGCGCATGGGCTTCGCGACAGTGCAGGAACACCGGCATATTGAGTTCTGCCGCCAGCGCCAGCTGCGCGTCAAACGCATACTCCTGCTGCTCATGAGCGGAGAGGTTGCGGTTGAAATCGAGCCCGCACTCACCGATAGCCACCACTTCCGGTTTTTCAGCCAGACGACGCAGGGTACTGGCGATCTCCGCCGACCACTCGCTGGCGTGATGCGGGTGAACGCCCGCGGTGGACCAGCAGAAACCCGGTTGATCTTCAGCCAGCCGCTGCGCCTGCTGGCTCTCCAGCGCATTGGTGCCGGTAATCAGCATGCCGGTGACGCCCGCATCACGCGCGCGTTTAACCACCTTTTGCCGATCGGCGGCGAATTGCGTGCTGGTCAGGTTTACACCGATATCAAACATAATTTTTCCCATAGTTTATAAAACAAAAAACCGCCCATCAGGGCGGTTTGCAGCGATAGCTTCCCGCCAGGGCGGGTAAGACTGTCAGCGTCAGGAGTCGGTGTTCTCGTCCTCATCCTGCAAGCGGCGGCCTTTACCCACGTAGTAACGGGAAAAGAATACGCCGACTTCAAACAGGCAGTACATCGGAATAGCGAGCAAAGTTTGGGAAAAAACATCCGGTGGTGTGAGCAGCATCCCGACCACAAACGCGCCTACCAGAATATAGGGACGTTTCTTTTTCAGATCTTCCGGGCTGGTAATGCCGGTCCAGCAGAGCAGCACGATCGCCACCGGCACCTCAAACGCCACACCAAAGGCCATAAACAGCGTCATGACAAAATCGAGATACTTGGCGATATCGGTCGCGACGGTGACGCCAATCGGCGCGGTCTTGGTGAAGAAGCCGAATGCCAGCGGGAAGACCACGAAATAGGCAAAGGCTACGCCGAAGTAGAACAGGAAGGTGCTGGAAAACAGCAGCGGCATCACCAGCCGGCGTTCATGCCGGTATAGCGCCGGGGCGACGAAAGCCCAGACCTGATAGAGGATCACCGGCACTGCAAGAAACACCGACACGATGATGGTCAGCTTAATCGGGGTGAAAAAAGGCGAAGCCACATCGGTCGCAATCATGCTGGAGCCGACCGGCATCTGGCTGATTAACGGGGCCGCAATCAGCTGGTAGATGTCGTTGGCGAAGAAAACCAGCACCAGAAAAATGGCTAAGACGGCGATGATGCAGTTCAGTAATCGCTTACGCAGCTCAATCAGATGGCTGATGAGCGGTTGGGTATCTTCAACGGCCATTATCGTTCATCACTTGCAGAAGAGGAGGGTGCGGCAGGCCGCCCGGAATCGGCGTTTCTGGTCACCTCGCCCGTGGGTGCCTGCGCGGGGGCGCTGGCGACACCGGAAGCGGCAGCCGGGGCGCGTACAGCCGGATCGGCGGAGCCCGCAGCCGGTGCCTGCGCCGGAGCGCTGGCCGCACCGGACGCGGCAGCCGGGGTGTGCACAGCCGGATCGGCGGAGACCGCAGCGGGTGCCTGCGCCGGAGCGCTGGCCTGCTGTTCTGTCGTCGCCGGAGTCGCCGCAGGCTCGGAAGCCGGCTGTGGCGCGACGGTGTGCCGGGCAGAATGGATGGTGTTAGCCTCGTCTTCCTCTTTTTCAATGTCGATGCTCTGGCTGACCGAGCGCTTCATTGAATCCGCGGTTTTACGCAGCTCTTCCATCGACTCTTTCAGCTCAGGGGAGAGTGTGCCGCGGCTCGCCTCTTCCACCTTTTTCAGGCTGTCCTGCAGCTCCTGCAGTTTCAGCTCCTGCGCCAGTTCATGTTGTACATTGGCTGCCAGCGAACGAATCGCCCGGATCCAGCCGACCACGGTTTTCACCGCAACCGGTAAACGTTGCGGGCCGAGAACAATCAGCCCGATAACGAACACCAAAACCAGTTCACTAAAACCAATATCGAACACGGTTTACACCTGCTTGTCGTTCTTGGCTTCTTCTTTGTTAGCCGACGTGGGCTGTTTGTCCGCCAGCGTTTTCGCCGCGAAGTCAGCATCCTGATCTTTCGGTTGATCCTTTTTGTCATCCTCATCGCTCATGGCTTTTTTGAAACCACGAATCGACGAACCTAAATCTGACCCCAGATTACGTAACTTATTGGTACCGAACAGAAGTACAACAATCACGGCAATGATTAATAATTGCCAGATACTGATACCGCCCATGAGATAGCCTCTGATGTTCTGTGAAAATGATGAGGTAATGCACCACAGCGAGCCCTTTTTAACCGGGCCTGAACCAGCGACATTACCTTTTTTTTGCCGGACGTGACAATCAGTTTGTCTTACGCCAGCCGATAACCCAGGAGACGATTCCCGCCGCCATCAGCACCGCCGGAAAGAAGTCCCAGTCCGGCCTGGCGAGCAGAACCGCCGTTCCGCTTAACAGCAGGGTGGCCCCGACGCCAAACAGGTAACGCGCCTGATGATGACGGACGCGCTGCACGTTCAGGTCGCCCACTAATTTATCGACGCTGTGACGCAGAAGTTTGTGCTGACGCATGCTGTCGTAAAAAAGTTCGGGCAGCTCGGGCAACTTTTCAGCCCAGAATGGCGCTTTCTCTTTAACCGCCCGCACCAGCGCGGAGAGACCCACCTGATCCTTAATCCACTCTTCCAGGAACGGCTTCGCCGTCTTCCAGAGGTCAAGCTGCGGATAGAGCTGACGACCGATCCCTTCCACGTAGAGCAGCGTTTTCTGCAGCAGCACCAGCTGCGGCTGCACTTCCATATTGAAGCGGCGGGCCGTGTTAAACAGGTTCAGCAGCACATGCCCGAAGGAGATTTCAGCCAGCGGCTTTTCAAAAATCGGTTCGCAGACGGTGCGAATCGCAAATTCGAAATCTTCCACGTTGGTATCGGGCGGCACCCAGCCGGAATCCACATGCAGCTCCGCCACCTTGCGATAGTCGCGGTTGAAGAAGGCGATGAAGTTTTCCGCCAGATAGCGCTTATCTTCCTTGTTCAGCGACCCGACAATCCCGCAGTCGATACCGATATATTGCGGATCTTCCGGGTGTTCATAGCTGACAAAGATGTTGCCAGGATGCATGTCGGCATGGAAGAAACTGTCGCGGAAGACCTGGGTGAAGAAGACCTGCACGCCACGTTCCGCCAGCAGCTTCATGTTCACACCATGCCGCTCCAGCGTCGCCACATCGGAAATCGGGATCCCGTAGATGCGCTCCATCACCATCATGGTTTCGCTGCAGTAGTCGGAATAGACTTCCGGCACATAGAGCATGCGGCTGTCTTCGAAATTCCGGCGCAGCTGAATCGCGTTGGCGGCTTCACGCAGCAGGTTCAGCTCATCCAGCAGGGTTTTTTCGTAGTCGCGCACTACCTCGACCGGACGCAGACGGCGGCCATCCGGCAGCAGACGCGGCACCCAGCGAGCCAGACGGTAGATCAGCTTCATGTCCGCTTTAATCACCGGCAGAATGTCGGGGCGGATCACTTTGATCACCACGGCCTTGCCGTTCGATTTCAGCGTGGCGGTGTGGACCTGCGCGATAGAGGCCGACGCCAGCGGTTTGATGTCAAAATCGTCGAACCAGGTCTCAATCGGCGCGCCCATAGAGGCTTCAATCTGCGCTTTCGCTTTGACGCCATCAAAGGGTGCGACGCGGTCCTGCAGAATAGCGAGCTGATCGGCGATCAGCGGCGGGAAGAGATCCCGGCGGGTCGACAGCATCTGGCCAAACTTGATCCAGACCGGCCCCAGTTGCTCCATCGCCATGCGCATGCGGGCACCGACCGGTTCATGCTGATGCAGGTTCGGGATCCAGAAAACAGAGCGCCGCCACAGGCGGAACAGGAAAGTGAGGCGGGTCTGAGGGATCAGTTCATCAAGGCCGTAGGTCAGAAAGACCTTCATGATCAGATATAAGCGGCGGATCTCTCCAAAACTCATTTTGCCTCCAGCTGCGCCAGACGCGCATCAAGCGCCTCAAGCGAACGTTCCATCGCGTCGACCTCCTCAGAGAACCAGGCTAACTCCAGTGAGCCAGGCGCAACACGCCACTCTTCCGTGATGGCCTGTCCAAGATAGTCCTGGCGACGCTGCACTTCACCTTTGAAAAAGCGTAAAGCCTGTTGTGCGCGCTGACTGATGCCCTGCGCAGCGATATCGCCGACCCAGGGCGCCAGATATTCCGCCGGATCCAGCTCAGCCAGATCCAGCAGCGCAGAGAACTGCTGCACGACCTGCAGATCGCCGTCGACCTGCAGCTCACCGCTGCGGATCAGCGGCGTCAGCTGCTGGCGATCGCGCAGCTTCGGCAGGGTTTTCAGCGACGTGATCACCGTGCAGTCGCTGCGATCCTGCCAGTCTGCCAGCACATCGAGCTGCTGTTCACTGAACACCAGCACCAGCGGATGAGAGAACTCTTCCAGGCGCAGCGTCAGCACGCGGCCGTTCAGGCGTTGCCGCGCTGATTTCAGGCCGCGATCGCGATAAAGAATACGGTTCAGCGCCGTTTCCAGACCTGCGGTAATCAAGGGCGTCAGGTTCATTACCATCTCACTCAGAACTTAAATCCACGATGCAGCGCCACGATGCCGCCGGTCATATTGGAGTAAGTGGTATTTTCAAAGCCGACATCGTTCATCATCGCTTTCAGGGTCTCCTGATCGGGATGCATGCGGATGGATTCGGCCAGATAGCGGTAGCTCTCTGCATCCTGCGCCACCAGCTGCCCGATACGCGGCAGAATGTGGAACGAGTAGGCGTCATACGCCTTGCTCAGCGGATCCAGCACGGGCTTAGAGAACTCCAGCACCAGCAGACGTCCGCCTGGCTTAAGGACACGGAACATCGAGGCCAGCGCCTTCTCTTTTTCCGTGACATTGCGCAGGCCAAAGGAGATGGTGATGCAGTCGAAATAGTTATCGGGGAAAGGCAGCGCTTCTGCGTTGGCCTGCACGTAACTTACGTTGCCAACCACGCCCTGATTGCGCAGCTTTTCGCGGCCCATCTTCAGCATGGAGCTGTTGATATCGGCCAGAACAACCTGACCCGTTTCGCCGACCAGACGCGAGAATTTCGCCGTCAGATCGCCGGTTCCGCCCGCCAGGTCCAGCACGCGCTGACCGCGACGTACGCCGCTGCTGTCAATGGTAAAACGCTTCCAGATGCGATGGACGCCAAACGACATCAAATCGTTCATCAGGTCATATTTTGCGGCTACGGAGTGAAAAACGTCCGCGACTTTGTCCGCTTTTTCGCTTTTGGCGACCGTCTGAAAGCCAAAATGGGTGGTTTCCTGCTGTGATTCATCTGCCATCGGTTTTACCTGCTCCACAAACAATACTTCCCGAAGTGTATCAGAGTCACGGAAGTCAGGCACGTTGCGCCCATACTATTCGTGGAGGCGTCTCACACGCGACTCACTCTCCTCCCCTTCCCTCTCCTCATCGGCCTCCTCTTCCAGCCGGTTTTCCGGCATGGCGCGTTCGGCTAATTGCGGGTTGATGGGGCGTTTGATCTCTACGCCCAGCGCCCGGAACCCCTCGCTCTGCGCGATCAGGTTACCGCGCCCTTCTGCCAGCTTTTTCATCGCCTCGCGATAGCTGTTCTGGGCTTTATCCAGGCTATGGCCAATCCCGCTCATATCATCCACGAAGAGCCGCATCTTGTCGTAGAGCCGCGCTGCCCGATCGGCTATCCGCTGGGCATTGCGGCTCTGGTGCTCATAGCGCCACAGATTATTGATGGTGCGCAGCGCCACCAGCAGCGTGGTGGGGCTGACCAGCATAATGTTCTGCTGCAGCGCCTCGCTAATCAGTTCAGGCTGCCGATCGATCGCCAGCAGAAAGGCGGGCTCCACCGGAATAAACATCAGCACATAATCCAGCGACCGCAAGCCAGGCAACTGCTGATAATCTTTCCGGCTCAGCAGGCGGATGTGCGCACGCATGGCACTCACATGCTCCTGGATCGCCTGCTCACGGGCGATCTCATCCTCTGCGTTGAAATAGCGTTCATAGGCCACCAGCGTCATCTTGGCGTCCACCACCACATCTTTGCCCTGCGGCAGACGCACAATCACATCCGGCTGCATCCTGCCCTGCTGCTCAGACTGGATGCTGACCTGCGTTTCATATTCGTAGCCTTCCCGCAGCCCGGAGGCTTCCAGCACCCGGCTCAGCACCACTTCCCCCCAGTTCCCCTGAATTTTATTGTCGCCCTTCAGCGCTTTCGTCAGGTTGAGCGCCTCCTGCGCCATCTGCGCATTCAGCTGCTGCAGCTGGCGGATTTCATGGGTCAGGGTATGCCGTTCGCGTGCTTCTGCACCAAAGCTCTCATGCACCTGCCGGCGGAAACCATCCAGCTGCTCACGCAGCGGGCCGATCAGCCCGTTCAGGCTCTGACGGTTCTGTTCATCAACGCGACGGCCGCTGTTTTCGAAAATACGGTTGGCGAGGTTTTCAAACTGGGCGCTGAGACGCTGTTCGCTGTTGGTCAGCAGACGCTGTTTTTCTTCTGCGGCGTAGCGGGTCTCTTCCAGACGGATGGTCACTTCGCGCAGCTCCGCTTCCTGGGCGCTGTTCACCTCCAGCTGATTGCGCAGTTCGCGATTAAGCTGTTCGCTTTCGTTACGCCAGTAATCGAGCTGCTGCAGCCGTTCGGTGGCACCGCTCAGCGCGCCGTGAAGCTGACGCAGCTCCTGCTCCCGCTGCTGCGCCTGCTGCTGAAGCTGATCGACCTGCTGCTGCTGACGCTGTTGCGCCTCTTCCAGCAGACGGCGCTCGGTCTGAAAACGGGCGACCAGATGACCGGCACGTAACTGTGCCAGCATCCAGCCGATCCCTGCCCCGGCAAGCGCCAGACAGGCGCTGATGATGATGTGCTGATCCATGATTTCCCCCGACTCAGGCTGCTGAGGGAAAAGGTAGAGTCGCACTGTATGAATGTCCAGATAATTTTACCGGGATTCAGCGCCTTAGCGGGCCGCGACCCGCAGCCTGCCCGCCTGCCACTCCTCGATCAGAAAAAAGGGCATGGGCAGCTGCCACTCGCCCTTGCTGACCGGCGCCAGATAGTCCCAGGTCGTCTCGCCAGCGGTGATCGCCACGCGCTGGCGGCTGCCATCCGTCGCCGCCGATTTGCCGCGCATACTGGCAAACCCGGCATTGCTGCCCACATGAAAATGGGGCGTCTGCCAGCGCACGGGCGCATGGTCAGGCCAGGGCCGGGCCTGGTGGAAATGGAAGAGTTCATCGTGGCTCAGGAGACTTTCCCGCACCGTCGGCCATAACGCCACCTTCAGGAAATACTGGTCGGTAAAGCGCTGGCTCCCCTGATACTGCGCGATGAAATCGCGCATCGCCTGCGCCACATGCCGGAAGACGCCGTGACAGCCGCCCCACATGCCCGCCAGCAGCAGTTCGGTATGAGAGAAGTAGTCACGCATATGGTGGAACCAGTAAGGCGAGGCGAGCCAGGCGTTAACCGCAGCCGCTTCGCGCTCCGAGAGCAGCGAGTCGGCATCGCGCACGATAAAGCGCTTTACCTGTGGATCGTCGAGCACCAGAAAACGCCACAGGGTCGGATAGAGCGTTTTCTCGTGCGACATATCGATCAGCCTGACATGCGGCTGATCCAGACGCTGCCAGACATGCTGCGGCACGCTGTCATCCAGATAGATACGGCAGGACCAGCCGGGATAGAGCGCCGGTGCCACCTCCACGTTTTTAATCAGGGTTTCACAGTAGCGAGGCTGATCGCCATACAGAGAGAAGGCGATAACGTTCTGCTCCGGCCGACTGAGATCGGCGGGTTCGGGCTGCGCGGCCGGAAAGGCCACACGCTGTCCCTGACTGAAACGCGCATCCGAGCGCATCAGCGAGGCCAGCCCATACTGCGCCATCTCTTCGCGTCTGTTGAGCCAGCCGCACACCTCGGTTAAGCCATCCAGCCAGGTGTCGGAGGCGGTGGCCTGCACCGCAGGCGGCGACTGAAGGATCTTCTGATAGATTTTGTACGCTTTTGCGTGCTGGCCCAGACGCAGCAGGCAGAGAGCATAGTCGCTCAGCACCTGCATCTGATTTGGCATTGACCGCAGCACCTCTTCACAGCAGCGGGCGGCCAGCGCATAGTCGCCCTGTTGCATGGCGGCGCGGAAACGTTCGGCACTGCGTTCCAGCCGCGCATTGAGAGCGGCGGGATTGAGGCCAGGGGCAGGACGGCGGACAGGAGAGGTATGGCGCATAAACATCCTCAGGTTTAACTGATGTTACGCGCCGTTAATGACCAGCAGCAGGTTCTGAGTCCGGAAAACCTGCTGCCTGACGCGACCGTTACAGCAAGCGACGCGCCGCTTCGACCACAATCTTCACTGCGTCACTTTCTGTCTGCTTCATCGTGACCGCATCCGGGATCTCTTTCTGCGTACGGTTCACAATCACGCCCGCCACCATGCCGGCTCGCAGACCCTGGCTGGCGCACATGGTTAACAGTGTAGCGGATTCCATCTCATAGTTGAGTACGCCCATCTCCTGCCACTCCTTCATCGATCCCCTGAAGCGACTGACCACGCGGCCTGAAACGGTGTCGTAGCGCTCCTGGCCCGGATAGAAGGTATCAGACGAGGCGGTGATACCGATGTGGGTCTTCGCGCCACAGGCTTCTGCGGCCGCGACCAGGGCGGTGGTGCAGCTGAAATCGGCCACTGCCGGGAACTCCATCGGTGCGAAGTGCAGGCTGGCGCCATCCAGGCGAACCGACGCCGTGGTCACCAGCACATCGCCGACGTTGATATGGGGCTGGATCGCACCGGTGGTGCCAACGCGCAGGAAGGTGCGCACGCCAAGCTGCGCCAGCTCTTCGACCGCAATCGAGGTGGACGGGCCACCGATGCCGGTTGAGCAGACGACGACAGGCTTACCATCCAGCTTTGCCAGCCAGGAGGTAAATTCACGGTGTGAGGCGAGATGCGTGGCATCTTCCATCAGTCCGGCAATCTTCTTCACGCGCTCCGGATCGCCTGGCACAATCGCCAGGGTAGCGCCCTGCAGGTCGGCTTTGGTCAGGCCCAGATGGAAAACGTCAGACTGTGTCATTTTCAGACTCCTGTTAAGGGAAAGTATCGCGCCACTTTACGTCAGCACGCCGGATAAATATGTGACAGCTTTCACTTAAGAAAATGAAAGTTACATTTTTCAGACCACAGATTGAGACTATCGTCACACAAATACATCTTCACGGTCGCGACTGTGCGCAGTAAGGCTGTGTCGGCGTTAGCGCAATGTTAAAGAGTGGGAGGATTTTATTCGCGGCTGATCCTGTAGCCCGGCACCTGGCGCGCGCAGTTTAACGCCAGGCTATAGTTACCTGATTGCGCAAATGCTTGCACGGAGAGACTAATGAAACCCAGTGATAATATGGCACAAAAACCGGCGACGGACGGCTTTGCCCCTGCCGTGCAGCCCACCGCCGCCACCACCATCATGACCGACAGTCCGGCCATTCAGGCGGGTGAAACCTCAGTGCCCAGCCAGGGCGAAAACATGCCAGCCTACTTCGCCAGACCGCAGGGCGCAGACGGCCCGCTGCCTGTGGTGCTGGTGGTGCAGGAGATCTTTGGTGTGCATGAGCATATCCGGGACATCTGCCGCCGCCTGGCGCTGGAGGGCTATCTGGCTGTCGCGCCTGAACTCTATTTCCGCGAGGGCGATCCGTCGGAGTATCACGATATCCCGACGCTGTTCAGCGAACTGGTCAGCAAAGTGCCGGACAGCCAGGTGCTCTCCGATCTCGACCACGCCGCCAACTGGGCTGCCCGCAACGGCGGCGACATCCGACGCATGGGCATTACCGGATTCTGCTGGGGTGGCCGCATCAGCTGGCTCTATGCCGCGCACAATCCCCAGCTGCGGGCCGCAGTCGCCTGGTATGGCCGACTGACCGGGGAGCGCACCCTGAAGCAGCAGAAGCATCCGATTGATATTGCTGTCGATCTCAATGCGCCGGTGCTGGGCCTGTATGGCGGTCAGGATGAGGGGATCCCGCTGGAGAGCGTCGAGCAGATGCGTCAGGCGCTGCATGCCGCCAATGCCACCGCCGAGATCATCGTCTATCCCGAAGCGGGACACGCGTTCAACGCCGACTACCGGCCGAGCTACCATGCGGAATCGGCCCAGGATGGCTGGCAGCGGATGCTGGCCTGGTTCAGGCAGTATGGCGTCGCCTCACGATAAATAAAAACGGGCGCTTCTGCGCCCTTTTTTCCCCGTCAGACCCTCGGCTACGCCGTCTCTCCACGCAGTTTCTTCGCCGCTCTCACCATATTCGCCAGCGCCTGGCGCGTTTCCGTCCAGCCACGCGTTTTCAGTCCACAGTCCGGGTTTACCCACAGCCGCGCCTCCGGGATGCGCTTCGCCGCCTTCAGCAGCAACGCTTCGATGCCTTCGACGCTGGGGACGTTGGGCGAGTGAATATCATAGACGCCGGGGCCGATCTCATTGGGATAGTCGAAGTGTTCAAACGACGCCAGCAGATCCATGTCAGAGCGCGCGGTTTCAATGGTGATCACATCCGCATCCAGCGCCGCGATTGCCGCCATGATGTCGCTGAATTCGCAGTAACACATATGGGTGTGAATCTGGGTCTCGTCACGCGCCACGCCCGCCGTCAGCCGGAAAGCCTCCACCGCCCAGTTCAGATAACCGGCCCAGGCCGAGTGATGCAGTGGCAGCCCCTCCCGCAGGGCCGGCTCATCAATCTGGATAATGCCGATACCCGCCTCCTGCAGATCCGCCACCTCATCCCGCAGCGCCAGCGCGATCTGTTTCGCGAGGGTTTCCCGTGGCACATCTTCACGCGGAAATGACCAGCAGAGGATCGTTACCGGGCCGGTCAGCATGCCTTTGACCGGCCTGTCCGTCAGCGACTGGGCATAACGGGCCCAGTCGACGGTAATCGGCGCCGGACGATAGACATCGCCGATGATGACGGGCGGCTTCACGCAGCGCGAACCGTAGCTCTGCACCCAGCCATTGCGGGTAAAGGCAAAGCCCTCCAGATGCTCGCCAAAGTACTCCACCATATCGTTACGTTCCGCTTCACCGTGCACCAGCACATCCAGCCCCAGCCGCTCCTGTTCGCGAATCGCCTGCCTGATATGCTCCGCGATACCGGTGCGATAATGGCGGCTGTCGAGCCGCCCCTGCTTAAAGTCGAGGCGCAGGCGGCGAATCTCCGTGGTCTGCGGAAAAGAGCCGATGGTCGTGGTGGGCCAGGCGGGCAGGCTCAGTCGCTGATGCTGCAGGCGACTCCGCACCGGCCAGGCGCTCTGGCGGGCACTCTGTTCGGGTGTAATGGCCTGCAGACGCTGCGCCACCGCCGCATTGTGCACGCGACCGGAGTGGGCGCGGGCGCGAACCGGCGCGCTCCAGGCGTCCAGTGACGCTACATCGTTGCGGTTCAGCGCCTGACTCAGCAGCGACAGCTCACCACACTTCTGCAGCGCAAAGGCCAGCCAGCTTCTGACCTCCTCATCCAGATGCGTTTCAGTGCTGAGATCGATCGGGCTGTGCAGCAGAGAGCAGGAGGAGCCGATCCAGAGCAACGGACGCCGGGCGGCCAGCGGTTGCAGGCGATCAAACCAGCGGCTCAGATCGGTGCGCCAGACGTTGCGTCCGTTGATGACGCCAAGCGACAACAGCCAGCTGGCGGGCAATTGCTGATGCAGGTGCTCAATATCGTCATCCCCATGAACCAGATCGACATGCAGCCCCTGCACCGGCAGCCTGCGGATCACCTCAAGGTTCTGCCCGATGCGGTCAAAATAGGTGGTCAGCAGCAGTCTGCAGTGACCCTGCAGGGCGTCATATGCCGGTTGAAAGGCGTCGCGCCATGCCTGCGGCAGCTCAAGGGCCAGCGCGGGTTCATCCATCTGGACCCACTCAATGCCACGCTTTGCCAGTTCCGCCAGCACCTGCTGATAGACGGGCAGGATCGCCCTCAGCAGCGAGAGGCGTTCAAACGGCGCGCCTTTGACCTTGCCCAGCCACAGATAGGTCACCGGGCCCAGCAGCACCGGCTTGATGTTATGCCCCAGCGCCAGCGCCTCATCCACCTCATCCAGCAACTGGGTCCAGCTCAGCTTAAAGGTCTGATCCCGGCTGAATTCCGGCACCAGATAGTGATAGTTAGTGTTAAACCATTTGGTCATTTCGGCCGCTGCCGCAGGTTCGCCGGCGGGGGCGCGCCCCCGGCCCAGGCGGAACAGCGTGTCGAGGTCAATCGTGCCCGCCGGGTTCTGATGGCGTTCAGGCACATTGCCCAGCATCAGGCTGGTGGTCAGCACATGATCATACCAGGCGAAATCCCCCACCGGCAGCAGATCGACGCCAGCTTCTTTCTGTTGCTGCCAGTGACGAGCGCGCAGCTCGCGTCCCGTCGCCAGAAGCGCCTGGGTGCTGTCGCCCGCCCAGTAACGCTCCAGGGCTTTTTTCAGTTCACGATGCAGGCCAATACGGGGAAAACCGAGGGTATGATTGAGGATAGTCATGTGCCAGTCTCCAGATAAAGGTTCACGGTGCTTTAACCGGGCAGTCAAAGATGTTTAGCCGTCCAGATGTTTACACTGCTATACTCTGCGGGTACTGTATGTTGCACAAGCGCAATATGTTCATTTTCGATGTGAAGGACACTCATGATCGAACTCAAGCACCTGCGGACGCTTCAGGCTCTGCGCAATACGGGATCGCTGGCTGCGGCAGCGGCCCAGCTCCATCAGACGCAATCGGCGTTGTCTCACCAGTTCAGCGATCTGGAGCAGCGTCTGGGATTCCGCCTGTTTGTGCGTAAAAGTCAGCCACTGCGTTTTACCCCGCAGGGCGATATCCTGCTGCAACTGGCGGAGCAGGTGCTGCCGCAAATCCAGCAGGCACTCCAGGCCTGCGACGAGCCGCATCAGACTACGCTGCGGGTCGCTATCGAATGCCACAGCTGCATTCAGTGGCTGACCCCGGCGCTGGATAAATTCCGTCAGAGCTGGCCGCAGGTGGTGATGGATTTCAAATCGGGCGTGACGTTTGATCCTCAGCCCGCGCTGCAACAGGGTGAGCTGGATGTGGTGCTGACCTCCGATATTCTGGCGCGCTCGGGTCTGTTCTACTCGCCGATGTTTGATTTTGAGGTGCGACTGGTGCTGGCGACGGATCATCCGCTGGCGCAGCTGGAGCAGATCTCGCCGGAAGATTTGGCCGATGAAGTCCTGATGATCTATCCGGTCCAGCGTCAGCGTCTCGATATCTGGCGTCACTTCCTGCAGCCCGCTGGCGTCAGCCCGGCGCTGAAAAACGTGGATAACACGTTGCTGATGATTCAGATGGTCTCCGCGCGCATGGGCATTGCCGCGCTGCCGCACTGGGTGGTCGAAAGCTTTGAGAAGCAGGGGCTGGTCGTGACCCGTACGCTGGGCGAGGGTCTCTGGAGCCGCCTCTATGCCGCAGTGCGCGACGGCGAACAGCGCCAGCCGGTGCTGGAAGCCTTTATCCGCTTTGCCCGCCAGCACGCCTGTGAGCATCTGCCCTTTGTGCGCGATGCCGCGCGACCGGGCGCCGTGCTGCAGCGTTAAGCCGATCGGCACAAACCTGCGCGGGCGCGGGCAAAATCCCCTATAATGCGCAGCCTGTCGACCGACCATGAGAAGATTTCACCATGACTAACAACGATATTCTGCGCAGCGTGCGCTACATGCTTAACCTGAGCGATGCGAAAATGGTGGAGATTTTTGCGCTGGCAGAGTGCGACGTGCCGCAGACAGATATTCAGGCCTGGCTGAAAAAAGATGACGATGCCGCGTTTCGCCCCTGCCCCGACGTGCTGATGGGGTATTTCCTGAATGGTCTGATCTTCTACCGTCGCGGTAAAAGTGAAGATGCGCCTGCGCCATCCATCGAGCGCAAAATGACCAACAACATCTTCATGAAGAAGCTGCGCATCGCTTTCGATCTGAAAACCACCGACATTCCTGAGGTGCTGAAGCGCGCGAACTTTACGGTTTCGCAGGCCGAAGTCGGCGCGATTTTCCGCAAGCCTGATCATAAAAACTACCGCGAATGCGGCGATCAGATCCTGCGTAACTTCCTGAAAGGGCTGGCGATGATTCAGCGCCCTAAGAGTGAAAAGCCTGCCTGATCCCGTGCCATACGGTCGGAAAGAGCGGGCTATGCCCTGAGCTGGAGATCCATCCATCCCAATGCCTTCACCGTCGGTTTGTTTACCTTATTCGCGAGGTTTTCTCCCTCGCGGGCCAGCACGTGACCATGTTCAAACATTCAGGTTTGAACAGGGTGGCAAACGTTTTTCTGCTTAGCGCTTTGTTGATCAGCACACCCGGTATGCGCTCTGATTGTCTGAGGCAATAGTCGTCAGGAGCCAGGCGTATAACGGTTCTGGTTCCTGTTGGTATGCTCTCGATCGATGACTAACCTGAAGTGTGAGCCTGGGCTGGCGGATAGTATTCAGTTTCTGAGGGGGGATTAAGCCAGACACCAATCCCTTGCAGCCAGACTGACTAGTCCTACAGGCAATTAACCCCATTTACTTCATGGCTATCGCCCACTCTTCTGCCTGTACCAATAAGCACGAAGAAGTCGTTAACGCTTCAGGGGTAACGCGCCTGAACGGCGAAGTGCCCGGGCCAGGATGGCCCGGACGACGAAAAAAGATGGCGGTACTTTACGAGGCGACTACGTCAGTCCGGAAGGCTGAACCGGCATCAGCCCGCCGGTTCAGCATCGGTGCAGATACGTTCACCGGTTTATCGATCGCGCCGCCCGACTACCCAGCGCTTATGCACCCACAGCGAGGCGACGATCACCAGCGCCCCCGCGATAAAGCTCGGCCAGTGCGGTTTCTCCTGCCAGATAGCCAGATTGACCAGCAGCCCGGCGGGAACGTGCATGTTGTTCATGATGCCCAGCGTGCCGGCATCGACCTGCGTTGCCCCGTAGTTCCACATAAAATAGCCAAGTCCGGACGCCGCCACCCCCAGCCAGACCAGGATGCCCCACTGCAGCGAGGTGGTCGGCAATTTCTGCGGATTCCCCCAGGCGGACCAGGCGATCACCGCGATCGCGACCGCGCCCAGATAAAACCAGGAGAAGGCGGTGTGCTGCGGCATAGGCCGGGTCTCCTGCAGACGCTTATACCCCACCATTCCCGCCGCGAAGCAGATGTTGGCGAGCTGCACGAGCAGCAGACCAAACCAGAAATGATCGCTGACTTTGTCATAGCGGATAATCGCCGCCCCGTCCACCGCCAGCAGCGCACTGAAGATATAGCCGATACGCAGGGGACGACGACTGATCAGGTCATAAATCAGCGTCACATAAAGCGGCGTCATCACCGTAAACAGCAGGAACTCCGACACGCTGAGGTAGAGATAGGCTTCGAAACTCAGCAGGTACATCACGCCCAGCTGCAGCATCCCCACCAGCATGTATAGCAGCAGCGTTGACGGCCGATAGCCGCGCCAGCGCAGAAAGGGTAAAAACACCAGCGCAGCGAGCGCCAGTCGCATCAGCACAGAGAACCAGCTGTCCACCTGACCGGCGAGGTATTCACCAATCAGGCTGAACGAAAAGGCCCACAGAATAGTGGTAATGATCAGTAAGAACACGGTAACAATCCCGAAATTAACAGGCCGTCAGTGTAAACAATGTGTCGCCGCGAGGCTGCAAAATCTGGTTGACATCCGGTTATAAACCAGGCGACCGGAACAGCCCTTTCTGCGGCTATTTACACGTCCTGACATAACTGTCGCCGGAATCGGTTTTCAGCCAGACAAAATGCGCGAAATGATCCATCTCGTGATCACTTTCGCTCTCATCTGTAATAAAACTGTAACAAATGTGTCATCCATCACAGTAACGTTGCGCAACTAACACTATTCTTTGCGCGAAATGGAACATCTTTTGTCCATTTCGTTCTGTCCATGTCCTGCCCCAACCTGCTGGGAATTAAAACCATAATGTGCCCTGGAGGGCCTCACTGATGCTGAGTATTTTTAAACCTGCACCACGTCAGCCGCAGGTGGCAGAGGATCGCGTCGATCCTCTCTACCGTCGTCTGCGCTGGCAAATTTTCATCGGGATCTTTTTTGGTTATGCGGCCTACTATCTGGTCAGGAAAAACTTTGCTCTCGCCATGCCCTATCTGGTCGAGCAGGGTTTTTCACGCGGTGACCTGGGCTTTGCCTTGTCGGGCATTTCCATTGCCTACGGCTTTTCTAAGTTCATCATGGGATCCGTCTCTGACCGCTCGAATCCGCGCGTCTTTTTACCGGCCGGTCTGATTCTGGCCGCCGCCGTGATGCTGATCATGGGGTTCGTTCCCTGGGCCACCTCCAGCATCATGGTGATGTTCGTGCTGCTGTTTATCTGTGGCTGGTTCCAGGGCATGGGCTGGCCGCCCTGCGGACGCACCATGGTGCACTGGTGGTCGCAGAAGGAGCGCGGCAGAATCGTCTCGGTCTGGAACTGTGCGCATAACGTGGGCGGCGGTATTCCGCCGCTGCTGTTCCTGCTCGGGATGGCGTGGTTCAACGACTGGAAAGCGGCACTCTATATGCCAGCCTTCGGTGCCATTGCGATTGCGATTCTGGCCTTTGCGCTGATGCGCGATACCCCGCAATCCTGCGGTCTGCCCCCGATTGAGGCGTACAAAAACGACTATCCACCCGACTATGACGCCAGCCACGAAGAGGAGCTGACGGCCAAACAGATCTTCATGAAATATGTGCTGCCGAATAAGCTGCTGTGGTACATCGCGCTGGCCAACGTGTTTGTCTATCTGCTGCGATACGGCATCCTGGACTGGTCGCCGACCTATCTGCGCGAGGTGAAACACTTCACGCTGGATAAGTCCTCGTGGGCCTACTTCCTGTATGAATATGCGGGGATTCCTGGGACGCTGCTCTGCGGCTGGATGTCGGATAAAGTCTTCCGCGGCAACCGTGGCGCGACCGGGGTCTTCTTTATGACGCTGGTGACTATTGCGACCGTGATCTACTGGCTCAATCCGGCGGGCAACCCCGGGGTCGATATGACCTGCATGATCGTGATCGGCTTCCTGATCTACGGCCCGGTAATGCTGATTGGTCTGCACGCGCTGGAGCTGGCACCGAAAAAAGCCGCGGGAACGGCGGCAGGCTTTACCGGCCTGTTCGGCTACCTGGGCGGCTCTGTCGCCGCCAGCGCCATCGTGGGCTATACCGTCGACTACTTCGGCTGGGACGGCGGCTTTATGGTGATGATTGCCGGCTGCGTGCTGGCGGTGGTCCTGCTGCTGCTGACCATGGTCAGCGAACACCGGCACAAAAAGAGCCCTGCCTGAAGGCAATAAAAAAAGGGCCGGATAACCGGCCCTTTTTTATGCGGATGGCTTAAGCCAGATAGAGCGTGCGCAGCGTCTGCGGCACCGCGTCATCGGCATTGGAACCAATCACATCCAGCTCCGGCAACGTATCTTTCAGCCGCTGATGCGCGTTCTGCATGATATAGCCCTTTCCGGCCATGCTCAGCATCTCCACGTCATTCATGCCATCGCCAAAGGCGATACAATTTTCCAGCGAGTGGCCCAGCTGTTTCGCGACCGCTTCCAGCGCATGGCCCTTCGATACGCCGCCCGCCATCACTTCCAGACAGGTCGGCAGCGAGAAACTGACATTCACCCGGTCGCCCCAGCGCGCCTCAATAGCCTGCTCCATCGGGATCAGATGCTCAGGATTTTCACAGGTGAAAAAGACCTTGCTGATGTTATCGGTGGGCAGCAGACCCGGCTCATAGACCTGATAATTAAACACCGACTCGCGGAAATAGTCCTGCTCAGCCGGGCTGGAACGGCTGACAAACCACTCATCGTCGCGGTAGACGTGCGTCAGGATGTCGCGGTGGTGATATTGCAGGCCAAACAGATCGCTGGCGATATCCTCATCCAGATTGTGGCTGAACACCAGCTCACCCTGGGCATTGTGCACGCGCGCGCCGTTTGAGGTGATCATATAGGCCGGAATCGCCAGGCTGTCGCGCATCTGGCCCACATCAATATGGTGACGACCGGTGGCGAAAATAAAGTGAATCTGTTTCGCGACCAGCTGCTGCAGCGTTTCACGCGCAAAAGGGGTCAGGCGATGTTCGGGAGAGAGCAGCGTGCCATCCAGATCGGATGCAACGATGTGATACATGAAAACCTCGGATAGCTGATTCAGCCGGTGTTAACCGGTCGGATAAATAACGTCAGTGATGCGATGAAAAAAAGTCGACCACTGCATTGAGTGCTTCGGCACGCATCTCATCTTTTTCAAACAGGATCTCGTGACGCGCACCGTCGATCACCCGTGGCGTGTTGCCTTCACACGGATGGCCCGCCGCGGCCATGGCGGCACAGAACAGATCCTGCGAACGATTGTCGACCACCCGGTCATCGCTGGCCTGCAGCAGCAGCAGCGGCGTGGTGATCTTATCAACCTGGCTGAGGATGTTGCGACCCGCATGGATGCCTTCACGCACCCAATGGTAGGTCGGTCCGCCCATGCGAAGCGCCGGGTCGTCCGCATAAAAACGCAGATTGCGCCGGTAACGCTCGGCGCTGTGCGTCAACCGATTGATGCCAAACGGGTGGGCGCGCCAGCGTCCGGTGCCCAGCGCATAGCCATCGCGCACGGCCGGTCGCTTCTCCGCCCAGTCCAGGATCCGGTGGGCCAGAAAGGAGGGCAACGGTAACGCGATGCCAAACATCGGCGCCACCAGCGCCACCGCATGAAAGGCCTGTGGCTGACGCGCCAGAAACAGTGTCAGGATCGCCCCACCCATAGAGTGCGCCAGCGCGTAACGCTGCTGATAGTGACCGCTGACGATCTCTTTCAGATAGAGCGTTTCCAGATCGTCGACGTAGTGGGTAAATTCCGCCACATGGCCGCGATGGGTATCTTCCAGCAGGCGATCGGATCGTCCCTGACCGCGATGATCCAGGATGATCACGTCAAACCCGCAGTGGAACAGATCGTAGGCCAGCTCAGGATATTTTATGTAGCTCTCGATGCGTCCCGGCACAATCAGGATCACACGCTGATGTTGCGATGATGTGAAACGCACATAGCGCAGCGTCAGATTGCCGACGCCGATGAATTCACACTCTTCACGGCGGTGCCAGAAGTCGAGCAGCGGCCCGGTGGCGAAGGCCGCAAAGGCTTTTTCCCGTCTCAGCCAGCTGGCTTTATGTTGATCCATTCGCCCTCCTGTTGACCGGATACCGGGTCCTGAATGCCTGGTGCAGGCCGTAGCGCCGCGCTTAATTCTGGCGTATTGTGTCACAATTCCGCTACTAATGAGAGCCTGACCCATGACCATCGAATGGTGGCTGACCTATCTGCTTACCACCACAATCCTCAGCCTGTCGCCGGGTTCCGGTGCCATTAACACCATGAGTACCGGGATCAGCCACGGCTACCGCGGCACGGTGGCGTCGATCTCTGGCCTGCAGGTCGGACTGGCGCTGCATATCATGCTGGTGGGTATCGGGCTGGGCGCGCTGTTTTCTCAGTCGCTGCTGGCGTTTGAAATTTTGAAGTGGGCCGGTGCGGCCTATCTGGTCTGGCTGGGTATCCAGCAGTGGCGCTCCGCAGGCGGGATCGATCTGGATGCCGTCGCCAGAGCGATGCCGCGTCGTCGTCTGTTCAAACGCGCCGTGCTGGTTAACCTGACCAACCCGAAAAGCATCGTGTTTCTCGCCGCGCTTTTTCCGCAGTTTATCCAGCCGCATCAGCCGCTCTTTATGCAGTATCTGGTGCTGGGCGTGACGACCGTGGTGGTGGATATCATCGTGATGATTGGCTACGCCACGCTGGCGACGCGGATTGCCGGCTGGATTAAAGGCCCCCGCCAGATGAAGTTAATGAACCGTATTTTTGGCGGACTGTTTATGGCGGTGGGCGCACTGCTCGCCAGTGCCAGAAAGATCGCCTGAGTGCCGCGCGCCGACCGGCGCTGGTCGGCGCCTCGCTTTTCCCCTTCCTGCCCCGCCATCAAGGCGCACTGACCGGCAGCGCACGCAGGACAATAATCCCCGGCTTAGACCGCATATAGTCGCGAAAAGGCATATCGACCACTTTGCGGGTGGTGGCCAGTGAAGAGGCGTTTCTGAACCATAACCGGCCATCATGCCGCACCGCGATGCCAGCATGCGTGACATCCAGCGCCGGTGCGGTGGCGTAGACGCCGACATAATCGCCAGTGCGGATCTGCGCCAACACCTGGGGCGTGATGGCTTTCGCGGGCAGATAGGTAATGCGACGGGAGATCACGCCGAGACCGGGCACCTGTGGTTTTCCGCGTCTCGCACGATTCAGCAGCTTCACGACCGTCACCGCCTGCGGGCTAAGGCTGCCCGTCACATCTGCGGCGTTGCGCGGGGTTTCCGCGAACCAGTCAGAGAAGAAGTGGCGGCGGTTCAGGTAACGCACCTCGCCCCCCGCGTAGCGGGTGCGGATCAGGTTCGCCTCAAAGCTGGCGCGGTCACGGCTGGCGCTCAGTGCCTGAACGTAATCCAGCAGCGTGAAACAATCCACGCCGTGAAAATTCACCACCAGCGTTTCGGGGATCTCCGGCGACCCCTTAAGCGTGTGCGCCTGATAAGGCGTCCTGAGAAAGGCGGCGGAGATCTGCGCGATTCTCTCGCCCTGCGGCGCTGACAGCGGCGGTGCCTGCGCCAGGATCGCCGACACCCTGTCTTTTCTGACCGGTTCCGGCGCCGGGGGAGCCACGGATGCCGGTGCAGCACAGGCGCTTAGCGCGGCCGCGATGAGCAGCAGTAACAGACGTTTGATTCTGATTATCCTCTTCACAACAACAGGCCTTCCACGCCGACCCTACCGGAGGCCAGCGTTTCAGTATTTAACAAAGGGTGACGATTTATCTGCGGCAGCGGCAGAAAAAGAACAGAATCGCGGAAGGCAAATCAGAAAGAGAAGGCTGAGGGTGGGACGTCTGCCGGTCGCGCCCTGCGCGTTCCGGCAGATCGGACTGCATCCGGGCTTAACGCGAGATAATAAGGTGGATACCGAAACCGGCAAACAGCACACCGGCCATGCCATCGACCCACTTCGCCAGACGCTGATACTTCGCGCGGATCCACGGCAGCGCAAAGATAGCCGCCACCAGCGCAAACCAGGCAAAGGTTTCGCCGATAATCAGCAGGAACAGGCCCCAGCGCTCCGCCGCACCCACATCATCGCCGACAAACAGCGAGAAGACGCTGCCGAAGTAGATGATGGCTTTCGGGTTCGACAGGTTGGTCAGCAGCCCCTTGAGAAAACTCATGCCGCGTTTTGGCAGTTCCACCACCGGCTCATCCTGCTGCGGCTGTTTGTGACGCTGGCGGGCCGAGCACATCAGTTGCCAGCCCATCCACAGCAGATAGAGTCCGCCACCGACCATAATAATCTGATGCAGCCAGGCCATTTTTTCCAGGATCAGATGAAGGCCCATCAGCGCCACGCCCGCCCAGACCACAATCCCCAGCGTGATGCCCAGCACCCCCATCATCGCCTCTTTACGGGAGCGGCTGGCGGCGGTTTGCGAAACGAAAAAGAAATCGGGGCCGGGGCTCATCAGCGCCACCAGATGCACCAGCGCGACCGTTGCAAATAACATCAGCATAATCAGTGTCCTCTACTCTTCATCGAGATGCTCTTTGATCATCACCAGGAAAGGTTTGCCAAAGCGCTCCAGTTTGCGGTGCCCGACGCCGTTGACGCTCAGCATCTCTGAGGCGCTGACCGGCATCTGTTCTGCCATCTCTATCAGCGTGGCGTCGTTAAACACTACATAAGGCGGAATGTTCTCTTCATCCGCAATCGCTTTTCGCAGCTTACGCAGCTTGGCGAACAGTTTGCGATCGTAGTTGCCACCGTGAAACTTCGCCGGGCCGCTGCTTTTGGTTTTTGCGGTAATCAGACGCGGCACCGCCAGCATCAGCGGCACTTCGCCCCGCAGCACCGGACGCGCCGCCTCGGTGAGCTGCAGCGCGGAATGCATGGCGATGTTCTGCGTCACCAGTCCCAGATGGATGAGCTGACGCAACACGCTGACCCAGTGTTCGTGGCTCTGATCTTTGCCCAGCCCGTAGACCGGCAGCTTGTCGTGGCCCTGTTCGCGGATACGCTGGTTGTTCGATCCGCGCAGCACCTCCACGATGTAGCCCATCCCGAAGCGCTGCCCGACGCGATAGATGCCGGAGAGCGCTTTCTGCGCCTCGACCAGACCGTCATAGCGCTTGGGCGGATCGAGACAGATATCGCAGTTATCGCACGGCTGCTGACGACCCTCGCCGAAATAGTTCAGCAGCACCAGACGACGGCAGGTCTGCGCCTCGGCGAACGCGCCCATAGCATTGAGCTTGTGGCGCTCGATATCCTGCAGCGGGCCGGGCACTTTCTCTTCCAGGCATTTACGCAGCCAGGCCATATCCGCCGGATCGTAGAGCATCATCGCTTCCGCGGGCAGGCCATCCCGTCCGGCGCGCCCGGTTTCCTGATAATAGGACTCGATGTTGCGTGGAATGTCGAAGTGCACCACAAACCGGACGTTGGGCTTGTTAATGCCCATCCCGAAGGCGACCGTCGCCACCACGATCTGCAGATCGTCGCGCTGAAACGCTTCCTGCACCCGGCTGCGCTGTTCGCTGTCGATCCCGGCGTGGTATGCGCCGACGCTGAATCCCCGGCTCTGCAGACGCGCGGCGGTATCCTCCACCTTCGCCCGGCTGTTGCAGTAGATAATGCCGCATTTGCCGCGCTGATCCTGCACATAGCGCAGCAGCTGATCGGTGGGCTTGAACTTCTCCACCAGCGTGTAGCGGATATTGGGACGGTCAAAGCTGCTGATCTGGATCAGCGGGTCCTGCATATGCAGCAGGTTAACGATGTCGTTGCGGGTGGTTTCATCCGCCGTGGCGGTCAGCGCCATCACCGGTAACGCCGGGAAGCGCTGACGCATGCTGCCGAGTGCGCCATATTCCGGCCGGAAATCGTGGCCCCACTGAGAGATACAGTGCGCTTCATCCACCGCCAGCATCGCGGGTTGCCAGTGCGCCAGATTCTCCAGAAAGTTATCCATCATCAGGCGCTCAGGAGCGATATAGAGCAGCTTCACCCGACCCGTGCGGCAATCCGCCATCACGGCCTGCTGCTGCTCACGCGTCATGGTCGAGTTGAGACAGGCGGCCGCCACGCCATTCGCCAGCAGCTGGTCGACCTGATCTTTCATCAGAGATATCAGCGGGGAGACCACCAGTGTCAGCCCCTCGCGCACCAGCGCCGGGATCTGATAACAGAGCGATTTACCGCCGCCGGTGGGCATAACCACCAGACAATCGCGCCCGTTCAGCGCCTCATTAATGATCGTCTGCTGACCGGGACGAAACTGCTGGTAGCCGAAGGTATCCTGTAATACCTGCTGCGCCAGCGCTTCCTGATTGAGAACTGCCGAGGTTGCCACGCGATTCCTGTCTTACGTTAGGGATTAGAACAAGTCGTTGAGCGTTACACCCACACCCAGACGCGTCTGGCGATGGTTGTAATCGATCAGTGATTCACCGTAGCCGCTGAATACCTGAGTATAGAAGCGAACGTGCTCGCTGATGGGGTAGCTCCAGCCCAGGGTGGCGCCGCCATAACCGCTATTCCAGTTATAGTTGCCCTCTACGCTGAAGATGTTGTCGCCCAGTTTATAGCCCAGACGGGTGCGGTAATAGCCCATATATTTGGTGATATCGGGATTATCATCGTTGTTGGCGCCGTCCGGAATACGATACCAGGGCTTGATCTCCGCCAGGAAGTTCCCGTTCTCGGCCATCAGGCGCGCATAAACGCGGTTCCAGCTTCGTGAGGTCGGGTCGCTGCGTCCGTTGGATTCATGATTCAGACCCACTTCCACATCACGCAGCGTCCAGCCTCCCAGCGAATAGTCCGTGGCCCAGCCCAGGAAAATCTGCGGCTCATAGTTGGTCTCACGGAAAGGCGATGACTCACCGCGATTCGACAGCTGCCACCAGGAGCGCTGGGTATAGGACGCGGCCAGCACCGAGTTGTCGCCCAGAATACCGCGCCAGAGCGGAAACGCCAGGCTAAGCTGGAATTTCACCTCATCCTTGCGGGCATTTTCTCCCCAGTTATAGGAGGAGATCGCCTCTTTGTTCATGTCGCTGGTGTAGGTATAGAGCAGATAGTTGTTCTCATATGGGTAGAGAACAAACGGGTTATCGTGCTTCTCCAGCAGGTTAGCAATGATGCTTCCCTGAACCTCTGGCGCGTCATGAACCTCTTTAATCTGGGCTTCATCCGCCTGCGCCAGCGCAGGGAAGATCAACATTGCCGCCAGCAAGGCGCGATGCTTACGCATAAAATTCTCCGGTGAGCGCTGCGTATCAAAATAACTGAAAGGGTGTCGTAAAAAGGAGGCCATTCTACACGCAAATGGCAGTGAGCATGAGTGCTGATTTCTTAAACTGGAAACACCCCCGCAGGCGGCATAGAATACACAACTCATTAACGTTCCGCGCCCCTCTGGCCCGATTTTTTCAGGACACATCATCATGTCATCACCCGTGCTGACACCGCAGGACGCTCGCCAGCTGGTCGGCGAAATTTTCGTTTATCACATGCCGTTTAATCAGGCACTGGGCCTGGAGCTGATGCGCCTTGACGCCGACTACGCCGAGATCAGCTTCAATAACAAAAGCATGCTGGTGGGTAACCAGGTGCAGCAGATCCTGCACGGCGGCGTGATCGCAGCCGTACTGGACGTGGCGGCGGGCATGGTCTGCGTCAGCAATGCCTTAACCCGTCAGGAGAGCATCAGCGAGGCCGATCTGCGCCACCGGCTCTCGCGCATGGGCACCATCGATATGCGCGTCGACTATCTGCGGCCCGGACGCGGCGAGCGCTTTACCGCCACCAGCAGCCTGCTGCGCGCCGGAAACAAGGTCGCCGTCGCGCGCGTGGAGCTGCACAATCAACAGGGTGACTATATTGCCACCGCGACCGCCACCTATCTGATCGGCTAATTACTTCTGGATTTCACATGGATACGCAACAGACCCGCCAGGGCATCGGTTTTGCCCTGGGCGCTTACTTTATCTGGGGCATCGCGCCCGCCTATTTCAAGCTGGTAAAACAGGTTCCGGCGACGGAGATCATGACACATCGCGTGATCTGGTCTGCACTCTTTATGCTGTTGCTGATCACCGCAAGCCGCAGCTGGCCCATGGTGCGATCCGTATTACGGCAACCCAGGAAAGTGCTGCTGCTGGCGGTAACGGCGCTGACGATTGGTGGCAACTGGCTGCTGTTTATCTGGGCGGTCAACAATCAGCATATGCTGGAAGCCAGCCTCGGCTACTTTATTAACCCATTGATCAATGTGGTGTTCGGCATGCTGTTTCTGCGTGAGCGTTTCCGTCGCCTGCAATGGCTGGCGGTCCTGCTGGCTGCGGTCGGCGTGCTGGTGCAGCTGTGGCAGTTTGGCTCGCTGCCGATCATTGCGCTCGGTCTGGCGCTGAGTTTTGCCGTGTATGGGCTGATGCGGAAGAAGATTCAGGTCGATGCGCAGAGCGGTATGCTGATTGAAACCCTGTGGCTGTTTCCGCTGGCGGCGCTCTATCTGTTTGGGTTTGCCGACAGCAGCACCAGTCATCTCTCCGCGAATCCGCTCAGTCTCAACCTGATGCTGATAGCGGCCGGCATTGTCACCACCATTCCGCTGATGCTGTTTGCCGCAGCCTGTACCCGGCTGCGGCTCTCAACGGTGGGCTTCTTTCAGTATCTCGGCCCGACGCTGATGTTTATCCTGGCCGTCGCGTTTTACGGTGAAACGATCACGCCGGACAAGATGGTGACCTTCGGCTTCATCTGGCTGGCGCTGCTGCTGTTTATCTGCGACGCGGTGGCGTTTTCACTCCGTTCCCGTGCGCGCATAGCGTGAAATAAAGCGGGCTAACGCCGGTCCGGTCAGCAGGATGGTAAAGAGACGCAGCGTCTGTAACGCCATCACAAACGCCATGTTGACCTGGGTGCCCGCCGCAATAATCGCCACCGTGTCCAGTCCGCCCGGACTGGTGGCGAGATAAGCCGTCATCAGATCGATATCCAGCATCTGCGTCAGCATCCACGCCAGCCCGCCACACAACAGCATCAGCCCGAAGATAGAGGCCAGCATCTGCGGCAGCGTGCGCAGCGCCAGCAGGAATATCGGCCGGGTAAAGCGCAGCCCCACGCTCCAGCCGATCAGCGCATAAGCCATCGCCAGCAGCCATTCCGGCACCTGCAGCGCCACAAGATCGCTGCCGTTCAGCAGCGCGCCAGCCAGCGCGGGCAGCAGCAGTGCGCCAGAAGGGATGCGCAGACGGGTGCCCAGCCACGCGCCCGTCAGCATCACCACCAGGGTCAGCGCAAAGCCGTGATTCAGGACGGGAAACCAGACTAACGACACGCTGTGCGCCTGATCGCCCAGCCCGATGCGCGCCACCAGCGCCGCCGCCGATGCGACAAACAGCACCCGCAGATACTGCATAAACGCCACCAGCCGCACGTCTGCGCCAAAGTCCCCCGCCATCGCCACCATCGCCGACGCGCCGCCCGGCGACGATCCCCAGGCGCCGGTCGGGCCGGGCAGATGACTGAAGCGCACCAGCAGAAAGCCGGAGAGGCCGCTGGCCGCCAGCGTCAGCAGCAGCACCATCACGATAATCGGCCACTCCTGAATCAGCGGGGTCAGGATGGACGGCGACAGGCTCTGGGCGATCATGCAGCCCAGCACGGCCTGAGCCAGCAGAAACAGCCGTTTATCAATCCGCAGCGTGGCACCCGACAGCCCCATCACGACACCGACCACCATCGGCCCCAGCAGCAGCGCGGCTGGCACATGGAAAACGTGCAGCACCGCACCGAGCAGTACCGAGATCAGCAGCAGCAGCGTCCACTGCACAGGCAACGACAGAGCATCCATAAGAAGTTAATTATTTGTAAAAACAGAAGGGTGAGATTACGCAGAAAAGGGGACGGGAGCCAGTAAAATGGGCCATCTCAGATGGCCCGTCACGGTTTTACAGCCAGTTTCTGCGCTTGAAGTAGAGATAGGGCGCGAGTCCGGCCAGAATCATCAGGCCAATGGCACCGGGATAGCCAAAGCTCCACTTCAGTTCCGGCATAAACTCGAAGTTCATCCCGTAGCTGGAGGCCACCAGGGTGGGCGGCAGGAAGACCACGGAAACCACCGAGAAGATCTTGATGATGCGGTTCTGTTCGATGTTGATAAAGCCCATCGCCGCCTGCATCAGGAAGTTCACCTTCTGGAACAGCGATTCGTTATGCGGCAGCAGCGATTCGATGTCGCGCAGGATTTCCCGCGCCTGCTCCAGCTGGTTGCCCGGCAGCCGCGCCTTACGCACCAGGAAGTTCAGAGCACGCTGGGTATCCATCAGACAGAGGCGCACCTTCCAGCCGATATCTTCCAGCTCTGCCAGCCGCGACAGCGCCTGATCGTACTCTTCGCCCTGCTGGCCTTCCATGATCACCCGGCTGAGTTTTTCCAGCGCGCTGTAGATGTTCTCGATCTCATCCGCCAGCTGCTCGATTTTGGTCTCAAACAGGTCGAGCAGCAGCTCAAAGGCGTTGCCGTCGATCAGGGTCTGGTTGCGGGCGCGCATGCGGTAGAGACGAAACGCGGGCAGTTCACGTTCGCGCAGCGTATAGAGCCGGCCTTCACGGATGGTGAAGGCCACGGTGGAGTTACCGGCGTGATCGTCAGCATCTTCATAAAAGAAGAAGGAGTGGATATGCAGCCCATCTTCATCTTCGAAGAAACGCGCCGAGGCCTCGATATCTTCCAGCTCCGGCCGTGTCGCCAGGCTCTGGCCCAGCTCGGACTGCACCCGGTCACGTTCGCCCTCTTCCGGTTCGATCAGATCGACCCAGACGGAGGTGGTCAGTTTGTCGTTTTCGTCTTCCAGCTCCAGTCGCGTCAGGCGGCTGCGATCCAGTTTAAATGCGCTCAGCATAGCAATACTCCCCATTGCAGACTAAATGGGACAAGGCTGTCCGCCGTTCCTCACAGGAACCGGCAACCTGAACACGGAAACAGAGTTTCAAAGGTAAATCAGTGCTGACTCGTGCGACGGAATCAAAAAGGGAGGTCGCTGATAACCGCTAAGGCTACCCGCGTAAAGAGGTAGCCTTAGATGTTATGCCTGCTAAACAGGTCATTGAGCCAGCATCGACTGGGCGTGTCCAAGGCATTGTCCTCTCATGATAATAGTGGGCGCATGTTACGCTGAGACGAAAAAGCCGTCAACCGCACGCTAAAGCGTTTCCAGCTTCGCGTAGGCCGCCACCAGCCACTTGATTCCCTGCCCCTGAAACGCCACCTGCAGACGGCTGTGCTCGCCGCTGCCTTCCAGATTGATGATGGTGCCTTCACCGAATTTAGCGTGGTGAACACGCTGGCCCAGCGCGAATCCGCTGTCATTTTTGGTCACCGGCGCACCCATCCGCTGATGGTTCACCGGACGGCTGACGCTGGCGCGCAGACGCACCTCTTCGATGCAGGTTTCCGGCAGCTCGCCAATAAAACGAGAGGGCCGGTGATACACTTCCTTACCATAGAGTCGGCGAGTTTCGGCGTAGGTCAGCGTCAGTTTGAGCATGGCCCGGGTCACGCCGACGTAGGCCAGACGACGCTCCTCTTCCAGCCGCCCGCCTTCGTCCAGCGACATCTGGCTCGGGAACATGCCCTCTTCCATGCCGACGATAAATACCTGGCTGAACTCCAGCCCTTTCGCCGAGTGCAGCGTCATCAGCTGAACCGCATCCTGCCATTTGTCGGCCTGACCTTCGCCTGCCTCCAGCGCCGCATGGGATAAGAAGGCCTGCAGCGGCATCAGATCCTCATCTTCATCCTGATAGCTGAACTGACGTGTGGCGGTCACCAGCTCCTCAAGGTTTTCGATACGCGCCTGGCCCTTCTCGCCTTTCTCCTGCTCATACATCAGCCACAGGCCGGAGTCTTTGATAACCCGGTCGGTCTGAACATGCAGCGGTAAATCGGCGGTTTCGGTGGCCAGTGAATCGACCAGCTCACAGAAGCGTTGCAGGGCGGAGGCGGCGCGGCCCGCCAGCGCACGGCTCTGCAGCAGTTCGCGGGTTGCCTGCCACAGCGTCATCTGGCGTTCACGGGCCGTCTGACGCACCACATCCAGCGTACGATCGCCCACGCCGCGCGTCGGGGTGTTCACCACGCGTTCAAAGGCCGCGTCATCGTTACGGTTCGCCATCAGGCGCAGATAGGAGAGCGCATCTTTGATCTCCTGACGTTCGAAGAAGCGCATACCGCCATAAATGCGGTACGGCAGGCTGCTCTGCAGCAGCGCCTCTTCCAGCACGCGCGACTGGGCGTTGCTGCGATAGAGAATCGCGCAGTCGTTGAGCGCGCCGCCGTTCTCCATCCAGACCTTGATGCGATTCACCACAAAGCGCGCTTCATCCAGCTCATTAAAGGCGCAGTAGATAGAGATCGGTTCGCCGTCGCTGCCTTCGGTCCACAGCTCCTTACCCAGGCGGCCATTGTTATTGGCGATCAGGGCGTTAGCGGCTTTGAGGATGTTGTTGGTCGAGCGGTAGTTCTGCTCCAGTCGGATCGTTTCTGCAGCCGGAAAATCCTGCAGGAAGCGCTGGATATTCTCGACCTGCGCGCCGCGCCAGCCGTAGATCGACTGGTCATCGTCGCCCACGATGATCACCCGGCCGCTGTCGCCCGCCAGCATCCGGATCCAGGCGTACTGAATGTTGTTGGTATCCTGAAACTCATCCACCAGCACGTTGGTGAAGCGCTCGCGGTAGTGATTCAGAATGTGCGGCTTGTTGAGCCACAGCTCATGAGCGCGCAGCAGCAGCTCGGCAAAATCGACTAACCCGGCGCGATCGCAGGCTTCCTGATAGGCCTGATAGATACGCAGCCAGGTCTGCTCAATCGGGTTGCCGTAGCTTTCGATATGCTTTGGCCGCAGGCCTTCATCTTTTTTGCCGTTGATGTACCACATGCCCTGACGCGCAGGCCACTGCTTCTCATCGAGGTTCATCGATTTGATCAGGCGCTTGAGCAGGCGCAGCTGATCTTCGCTGTCGAGGATCTGAAAATCCTGTGGCAGACCGGCATCCAGGTGGTGGGCGCGCAGCAGGCGGTGCGCCAGGCCGTGAAACGTCCCGATCCACATGCCGCCCTGGCTGGTGCCGATCAGCTGTTCGATACGGTGACGCATTTCCGCCGCCGCTTTGTTGGTAAAGGTCACCGCCATAATTGAGTAGGGCGAGCAGTTCTCGACCGACATCAGCCACGCAATGCGATGCACCAGCACCCGCGTTTTGCCACTGCCCGCGCCTGCCAGCACCAGCAGGTTACTGCGCGGGGCCGCAACGGCAGCGCGCTGATTGTCATTTAAACCATCGAGCAGTTCAGAAACGTCCATAAGCACCGTTTACCAGAGAAGAAACGCCGTCGTCGCGCTGTTGCGTTCGCCTGCCGCCGGGGTGCCGACGCAGAAAAGCAGCGACACAGACGCCAGCTCAGAGGCGGCAACAGCGCAGAAAAAAGGATGACGACTGGATAAATTTACAGCCATTATAGCAGTGAGGTGAGTGATGCCAACCGCGAAATTTCGACATGCGGTAACAGGCGCGCATCCGGGATGTGCATCAGATTGCCCTGCCGCAGATTAATCCAGCACGCCTGCAACCCGCCGCGCAGGGCACCCGCCACGTCGGTAGTGAGGTCATCACCCACATGCAGAATGTGCTGCGGCGCGATAGCCAGCCGCTGTGCGGCAAGCTGATACATATCCTGCCACGGCTTGGCACGTCCGTCCGGTCCGGCGCGCAGGGTAAACCGGAAGTACGCCGCGATGCCCATTTTTTCCGGGCTGGCGTTGCCGTTGGTGATCGCCACCAGCGGCACTTTTTCCGCCAGCGCTTTCAGCGTCTGGTGCGTCTCCTCCGGCATCTCGACCTGGCTGCGCCAGTGGTGGAACACGTCCATCACCTCTGCCGCCCCTGCGGTGGCCTCGGCAGCAGAGAGACCCGCATTCAGCATTGCCAGCTCAACCGAGCGGCGTCGCCACTCCGACACATCGTGATAGATCTCCGGCTCACGCAGCAGCAGGTCGTCGCGCAGACGCTGATAATCCTGCGGCGTGACGCTACGCAGCGCCGGATGATACGCCTGCAGCGCGGCGTGCGACTCCAGGGCGGTGCGGCGGATCACCGGATGGTTATCGTAGAGCGTGTCATCAAGGTCGAAAGTCAGGGCCTTAATGGCCGACAGCGGACGATAAAACTTCATTCGTTCTTTCCTCGTTTGGCGCGGGGATGCGCCGCGTCATACACCGATGCCAGATGCTGGAAGTCGAGATGGGTATAGATTTGGGTCGTCGACAGGTTCGCATGTCCCAGCAGCTCCTGTACGGCGCGCAGATCGCCGCTGGACTCCAGCAGATGCGTGGCAAAAGAGTGACGCAGCTTATGCGGATGAATATGGCTGGCGACACCCTGCCGGATGCCCCACTCCGCAAAACGCTTCTGCACATTGCGGGGCGAGATGCGGTTGCCGCGCGTCGAAAGAAACAGCGCATCATCCTGGCCGCCAAAGGTGTCGCGCAGCGGCAGCCAGTGCTGGATCCAGGCGACCGCCGTGCCGCCAATCGGCACCCGACGCTCTTTGCTGCCCTTTCCCACCACCCAGACTTCGCCGGAATCGAGATCGACGTGACGGCAATCCATATTCACCAGCTCAGAGAGACGCAGCCCGCCGCCATACATCACCTCAAGCATCGCCCGGTCGCGCACGGCCAGCGGATCGCTGAGGTCGATCTCCAGCAGCTGATTCACCTCATCAACATCGATATTCTTCGGCAGATGGCGCGCCTTACGCGGGGTCATCACCCCTTTGGCCGGGTTAGCGGCAAGCAGCCCCTGGCTTACCTGCCAGTCGAGAAAGCTGCGCAGAGCCGAGAGTCGCAGCGCGAGGCTGCTGGCGGAAAGTCCGGCGCGACGGCTGCGTGCCGCCATGCTGCGCACCTGCGCCGGGTCCAGCGCGGCCCAGCTGCTGAGTTTCATCTCTCCGGCAATGGCCGCCAGTGCGGCAAGCTGGCGCGCATAGCTGCTCTGCGTCAGGGGGCTGAGCTGGCGCTCCACTTTCAGGTAGCGCAGAAATCCGTCGATGGCCTCCTGCAGCCCCTGACTCATGCGCGCTCTACCCAGCGGGCGAGCAGGCCCGGCATCATCTGTGACAGATGCTGCAACAGCAGCGTGCCCATGCCCGATTGATAGTGCTGGCTGTCACGGCTGCTGAACACCAGCACGCCGAGATCGCCCTCTTCGCCCATCAGCGACATCGCCACCGAGCCAATCGCTTTGGCCTGCGGCAGCAGCAGCAGCAGTTCCGGCCCGTTGATGCTGCCGAGATAGTGATGCTGATTGCCGAAGCGCTGAATGCGCAGCGGCTCAAACGCCTGACGCGACAGGCTCAGCTGGAAGAAATCGGACGGTGCGCCCAGCAGCCATTTATCGCTGAAGAGCCGCACATTCGCGCCCGCCAGGCCCAGCTCACGCGCCCAGCGATGGAGACGGTTGAGCATATCCTGCAGGGAGTCCGCCGCGGCCAGATGGCTCTCCAGCGACAGCAGACGATCAAAGAGTTCGTGGTTGGCGCTGGCCTGTTCCATCAGCAGCGTGATCTCTTCTTCCAGACGCTGAATATGGTTGCGTTGCCGGGCCATATGCCATTCGACCAGCGACACGCTGCCGCGCACCGGATGTGGCACGGTCATCTGTTCAACTTCGCGGGCATTGCGGATAAAGAATTCGGGATTCTGCCGCAGGTAATCACTGACGGCCTGATCGTCCAGCAGAACCGAACTGTCAGCCTGCTCTTCGATATTTTTCATAGATGAATAAACCCATCATAGACGTGTGTGGCAGGCCCGGTCATATAGAGCGGCTGACCAGGCCCTTTCCAGGTGATATGCAGCGTTCCGCCGGGCAGATCAACCCGGACCTTCGGGGCCAGAATGCCCTGCTGGATGCCGCACGCAACGGCAGCACAGGCGCCGCTGCCGCACGCCTGTGTTTCACCCGCGCCGCGTTCATAGACGCGCAGGCGGATATGTTCGGGATTAAGGATCTCCATAAACCCGACGTTGACGCGTTCCGGGAAGCGTTCATGGCTCTCCAGAATCGGGCCGAGCAGCTCGACCTGTGCGGTTTTGACACTGTCGACCTGAATGACGCAGTGCGGATTACCCATCGACACCGCACCCAGCATCACGGTCTGTTCTGCCACGCGCAGCAGATAGAGATTTTCCGCTTTATTGGCGCGAAACGGCACCTGCTGCGGCTCGAAGTTGGGCTCGCCCATGTTCACGCGCACCTGATCATCAGGCGTGACGGTCAGGACCATGCGGCCATTCTGGGTACTGACGCGGATGTCGCTTTTATTGGTCAGCCCTTTCAGCTGCACAAAGCGGGCAAAGCAGCGCGCACCGTTGCCGCACTGTGCCACTTCACTGCCGTCGGCGTTGAAAATGCGATAGTGAAAATCGAGGTCGGGATCGTAAGGCGGTTCAACAATCAGCAGCTGATCAAAACCGATCCCCAGATGGCGGTCGGCCAGCCGGCGGATCAATTCCGGCGAAAAAAAGATATTTTGTGTCACGGCATCCACAACCATAAAATCGTTGCCGAGACCGTGCATTTTGGAGAACTGCATTTTTTGCTCCGCCGGATAAGCCATCAGATTAGTTCGCTTTTACGCCTGCATTGCCGGTTACCAGTCCGCCCACATCGGCTTTAGTGGCGTCCGCTTTCTGGCGTTCGGTCGGCGCCTGCTGTTTCTTCGGCTGATCCTTCGGCGGGAAGTAGAGCGGTCCTTTCAGGCCACAACCTGCAAGGCTGATTACTGCCAGTGTCATGGCCAACAGGCTTGTTACTTTCTTCATTCTTTATGCTCTTCATGTCCTTTACCTGGATGCTTATCATCGCAGTTGAAGGTGGAAAAGCAACAGGAAATCCCCGCAAATAGCGTGAACCGGGTGACAGGCCAGAAAGAGAGCGGCCACCTGCGGAGCGCAGGCAGCCCGTCAGCATCAATGCACCTGATAGCGCGGTTGATAGTCGCTGTTGTCGTTGTCAGGCTGCGACGTGCAGAGCTGCGTCAGCGTCTGACTGCGGAACGGAATGACCTGGAATCGCTCCCCGGTATTCACGATCTGGTAGAACTGCGGCAGGTTGAAGTTGATAAAGCTCGACCCATAGGTAAAACGGTCGTGTGACGAAGAGTAGAACCGGCTGACGTCGCGCACCAGCTCCTCTTTGCTGCCTTCGCAGTGATGATAGACCTCAACCCGGTTGGTCTCATCGAGGATATAGATGTTGAAGCCACGCTCGTCGGTGGTGTTCTCAAAGAAGAACTGAATGATCCCTTCGCTGGCGTAGCCGTTGACCACCGGCGGCAGCGGCGTCTGATTGGTTTCGACTTTGATCGACAGGCCGTGCAGCTTGTTGTTGGAGATCGCGCCATAAAACTCCACCGCGTTTTCCAGCTTCTGCACCGAAACGCTCATGCGTTCGAAGAAGAGTCCCCACGTCTGGCCCGCCATACGCAGGGCTTTGAAGCGGCCCGGCTCCTGACGTGTGCTGGAAAGACGCAGCTCGATACATTCTGACACCAGCTGCTGCACGCGCGTACGGATCAGCCCGCGCAGATGCTGGCTGTAGCAGAACACTTCCACCGTATCGGGCGGCGACGCATCCTGATGCATCTTGCCCAGAATGGTTTTCAGCCCTTCGATCATCGCCTGTTCGCCGCTGAAGTGCAGCGTACGCACCTCATTCCAGGAGTTACGATAGAGCAGATCGATACTGCCGATCAGGCACTGCTGCTGCTGACCAAAGCTGAAGACGTCCAGCTTGCGGAAGTCGAAGTGCACCACCTGATTGCGGAAGGCCGCCGTCGGATCGTGCTCAAGGTTGACGATAATCGCAAGATGGCGGATTTCGCACGGGCTGTAGAGCGCTTTTGGCGTCGGCGCAGGCAGACGCAGCGGGAAATGGCTGGAGACATCGTTCACCAGCTCCTGCAGCCGCGCCAGATCGCAGATTTCGTTGCCTTTAATATGCAGCCGGGTTTTGCGGGTCAGCAGACCATTGAACCACGCCCACGCCACCAGCTTGTTCAGGTAGCGGTTATATTCCAGGGGCTGATGGCTGATGATCGAATCCATGTCCGGCGCCTGGTTATAGAGATACCAGCCAGGACGGTTGGCGCGGCCAGGCGGCACATGAATAAAGGTCAGATTCGGCTCGGAGAGATCGGGCGAGATCTGCGGGTTAACCAGCGTGACCTTTCCCGGCAGCGCCTCGAAAGCCGCATAGAGTTTACGGGTCAGCACGCCGATATCCTGCGGGCTGGCGCTGACGCTTAAATTGTTGCGACGGGCAAAGCGGATCAGGTTGCGATAGCTCTGCATCATCGCATCCAGCAGTTCGTTATGCGCTTCGCGCACCCGCTCGATTTTCCACTCTGCGCGGTTGTCCAGAATGGCAATCTTTTCGTCGTTCCAGCCCCAGGCTTTCACCAGCTGCGATAAGATTTCGCGGCGCCAGCCGGTGCGGTGCTGATGATCGTCGGTGCTGAGTTTTTCGCACACTTTCAGATAGAAGCAGCGACGCACCAGATCAAGACGCGGCTGATCGTCTATGCTGGTCAGATAATCGGTGACCCGCTCCAGCATCATGCAGTAGGGATCGAGCCCGAAGCAGATAATTTCGCCGTCGTGCAACCGCTGTTTGATATCCATCGCCAGCAGCTGCGTATTAGGATATTCCCAGCTGTAGGCTTCCAGCAGCAGCGTTTTCAGGACGGCTTTATAGGGGGAGTCGATGCTCTTATAGAGCTGCCACAGGCTGGCACCGAAATACTCTTCGGCCGAGAGCGTGCCGAGGCCGCCCAGATCGAGCCACTCATTCGGGGTCAGTACGCCTTTGGCATAGAGCGACATCACGTAGTCGTCGTAGTGATGCTCTTCTTCGCCCGGCACCATGTTCCACAGGATACGTTTACCGGCCATACGAACCGCCGTACGGTAGAACTCATCCAGCAGTAAAATGTGTTGGGTAGAACCGCAATCTTCTCCGCCCAGGCTGCCACTTTCGTTGTGACGGAAACGGTTCTCATCAATCAGGAAGAAACTGACTTCCACGCCCATAGAGACGCACCACTTCTGCAGCAGCGTGCATTTGCGCTGCAGGTTCAGACGCTCCTCATTATCCAGCCAGGATTGATGGCAGACCCAGATATCAAGATCCGAGACGCTGTTCTGGCCAACAGAGGAGGTGCTGCCCATCGAGTAGATGGCCGTGATTGGCCGTTCGCCTTTCGGCGCATCGGCGTGGCGCAGGTCATTATCGCCGGTCAGGTCGGCCAGCAGCTGGCGTTGATTTTCATCAGGCGTGAAAAAGCTGATGCCATGTGGAACGTTACCTTCAAGGTAACCCGGCATCTGCGGATGTTGATAATGTAATAAGGTTGGCAGCAGACTGTAGACACGCTGAAAAGCGGGCCCCATGGCAGCCAGCGCACGATCAACGCGCAGCTGGTTGATTGCATCCAGTCTCTGTTTCAGTGTCTCAATATAGAGGTACAAGACGTTTCGCCTGATTGTCCCAGTGTTTAAGCACCCTGTTTCCGCGCTCTGCCTCTGCTGGCGTAAAAAAGTGGGCAGATAATTGCTGGAAACGTGATCAATCTAACACCCGGCAGATTGACCGTAAAGAAAGTTGCGCTACTTAACAGTTTAGCACGTTCTGACCCGCTTCCTGCATTTTCAGCACCGGATCGCACGCGACGGCTTGAGAAACCGGGCCGTCAGCCGCGCGCCGACCCTTTTCAATCCGTTGAAACTGACAGTATTCGCCCAGAGATGATAGGATATTCAGTGAACGATAAAAATGGTTAACAGCATGTTAGACAAAATTTTCAGAATTGCTACAAGACAAAGTCCGCTCGCACTGTGGCAGGCACATTATGTTCAGCAACGCCTCATGAGCGCCCATCCGGGCCTGCGCGTTGAGCTGGTGCCTATGGTCACCAAAGGTGACATTATCCTCGACACGCCGCTGGCGAAAGTCGGTGGCAAAGGGCTGTTTGTCAAAGAGCTTGAGCTGGCGATGCTGGAAGGCCGTGCCGATATGGCGGTACATTCCATGAAGGATGTGCCGGTCAGTTTTCCCGACGGGCTGGGCCTGGTGACCATCTGTGAGCGCGACGATCCGCGCGATGCGTTCGTTTCTCATCATTATGACTCTATCGATGCGCTGCCTCAGGGCGCCATCGTCGGAACGTCGAGCCTGCGTCGTCAGTGCCAGATCAGCGCGCGTCGTCCGGATCTGGTTATCCGCTCACTGCGTGGCAACGTCGGCACCCGCCTCGGTAAACTCGATGCCGGTGAATATGACGCCATTATTCTGGCCGTTGCCGGGCTGAAGCGGCTGGGACTGGAAGATCGCATTCGTCAGGCGCTGCCTGCCGACGTCTCACTGCCCGCCGTGGGCCAGGGGGCGGTCGGCATCGAATGCCGTCTCGACGACACGACCTTGATCGGCCTGTTACAGGCGCTGAACCACGCCGACACCGAAGTCTGTGTCAGAGCGGAGCGTGCCATGAATACCCGCCTGGAGGGCGGCTGTCAGGTGCCGATTGGCAGTTTTGCCGTGCTGGAAGGTGACGATCTCTGGCTGCGCGGCATGGTCGGCGCACCGGATGGCCGGGTCATGGTCAGCGGCGAACGCCGCGGCCCGCGCGCGCAGGCGGAACAGATGGGCATTTCACTCGCCGATGAACTGCTGAACGGCGGCGCGCGTGAAATCCTGCAAGAGGTCTATCAGGGGCAGCCGCCGGCATGACCATCCTGGTGACGCGCCCGGAACCCGCAGCGGCAGAGCTGGTATCACGCCTGCATGCCATTGGTAAACAGGCGTGGAGCCTGCCGCTGATCGAATTTGCGCCGGGCGCTGACCTCCCCTCTCTGCCTCAGACGCTCGCCGGCCTGCGCGCCGATGACCTCGTTTTTATCCTTTCACAGCAGGTTATTCACTACGCACAGCACCGGATCAAAGCGTGGCCCCCTGAGCTGGACTATTATGCAATTGGTCGCAGCACCGCACTGGCGTTTCATACCGTCAGCGGTCAGCAGGTGACCTGGCCTCATGCGCAGGAAACCAGCGAAGAGCTGATCCGGCTGAATACGCTTCAGCAGGTGGCCGGTAAACGTGCGCTGATCCTGCGTGGCGATCCCGGACGCGAACTGCTGGCAGAGACGTTAACCCGGCGCGGTGCCGAGGTGACGTTTGCTGCCTGCTATCAGCGCCGTCAGAAGCACTACGATGGCCCGGTTGAGGGGCGTCGCTGGCGCGATCGCGGCGTCTCTGTGCTGGTGGTGACCAGCGGTGAAATGTTACAACAGCTTTTTTCGCTGTTCCCCGCAGTTGATCGCGAGGAATGGCTGCTCAACTGCCGACTGATCGTCGTCAGTGAACGTTTGGCTACTCTGGCCGCAGGATTGGGTTGGCAGGATATTCAGGTAGCCGATGGTGCCGATAACGATGCGCTGCTGCGCGCGTTACGCTGAACTTTAATAATGGGATGTGCCACATATGACGGAACAAAAAGACTCCTCCGCCATGGTTGAAGAAACCACCCCAGCGGTCGACCGCTCTCCTTCCAGCAACAGCACACCACCGCGTCAGGCGAAAAATGGTGGCATGGTGCTGGGAGCAGTGGCGATTGTCATCGCGCTGGCAATAGGTGCGGGTTTATACCTTAACGGGAAACATCAGGCCGATTTGCAGGCACAAACCAATCAGAAGCTGAGCGATCAGTTAAGCGCGTTGCAGCAGCAGGCCAGCAGCGATAAACAGCAGCTGACACAGCAACTGAGTGGCGCAGAAAGCGCCCTGCAGACGGCGCAGGCCCAGCAGACCGCCTCTGCAAAAGAGCTGGAAACGCTGCGTGAAAAAATGGCCGTTATTTCCGGCAACGATGTGCGCAGCTGGCTGCTGGCGCAGGCGGACTATCTGGTGAAGCTGGCCGGCCGTAAACTCTGGAGCGATCAGGATGTCACCACTGCGGCGGCACTGCTGAAAAGCGCCGATGCCAGCCTGGCCGACATGAACGATCCCAGCGTCATGAACGTGCGTCGTGCCCTGACCCAGGATATCAGTAACCTCTCTGCCGTCACCCAGGTCGACTATGATGGCGTGATCCTCAAGCTCAATCAGCTGTCGAACAACGTTGATAATCTGCGTCTGGCGGATAACGACAGCGACGATGCGCCGATGGACAGCGACGGTGGCGAGCTGTCGGGGTCCGTGCGCGAATGGCGGCAGAACCTGGTGAAAAGCTGGCATAACTTTATGGATGATTTCATTACCATCCGCCGCCGCGACAATACCGCCCAGCCACTGCTGGCCCCCAATCAGGACGTTTACCTGCGCGAGAACATCCGATCACGTCTGCTGATTGCGGCGCAGGCTGTACCGCGTCATCAGGATGAGATCTACAAGCAGTCTATCGATACCGTTTCGGCCTGGGTTCGCGCCTGGTACGACACCAACGATGCTGCCACCAAAGCGTTTCTTGCCCAGCTGGATGAGCTGAGCCAGCAGAACATCAATATGGATCTGCCGGATAGCCTGGAAAGTCAGCCGCTGCTGGAGCAGCTGATGCAGACCCGCGTGCGGAACCTGTTAGCGCAACCTTCTGCCGCTGCTACTCAGCAGGGAGGCTAAGGATGCTTAAGGTATTTATCCTCTTTATCCTGCTGATTGCGGGCGTGGTGCTGGGACCGATGATTGCCGGTCATCAGGGCTATGTACTGATTCAGACCGATAACTGGAACATCGAAACCAGCGTGACCGGCCTGGCCATCATCCTTATCATCAGCCTGCTGGTGATTCTGGCCGTCGAGTGGTTACTGCGCCGTGTGCTGCGCACCGGGGCCCGTACCCGTGGCTGGTTTACCGGACGTAAGCGCCGTCGTGCACAGCGTCATACGCAGTCGGCGCTGATGAAGCTGGCAGAGGGCGATCATCGTCAGGCAGAAAAACTGCTCTCCAAAGATGCCGACCACGCCGATGTGCCGGTCGCGAACTACCTGCTGGCCGCAGAAGCCGCTCAGCAGCGTGGCGACGAAGTCCGTGCCAATCAGCATCTGGAGCGCGCTGCGGAGCTGTCTGAAAGCAATACCATTCCGGTTGAGATTGCCCGTACACGGATTCAGCTGGCACGTAACGAAGATCACGCGGCGCGTCACAGCATCGACCGTCTGCTGGAAGTGGCGCCGCGTCATCCGGAAGTGCTGCGTCTGGCTGAACAGGCCTATATCCGAACCGGTGCCTGGAGTGCCCTGCTGGATATCCTGCCCGCCATGCAGAAGGCGCAGGTCGGCGACGATCTGCATCGCGAAGCCCTACAGCAGCAGGCCTGGCTGGGCCTGATGAATCAGGCGATGGCCGACCAGGGCAGCGATGGACTGAAGCGCTGGTGGAACACGCTGAGCCGCAAAACCCGTCAGGACACGACGCTGCAGGTGGCGATGGCGGATCATCTGATCGAATGTAACGACCACGACACCGCGCAGTCGATCGTGCTGGAAGGCCTCAAGCGCCATTACGACGACCGCCTGGTGCTGCTGATGCCTCGCATTAAAAGCGGCAATCCGGAAGCGCTGGAGAAGGCGCTTCGCCAGCAGATTAAACAGCATGGCGCTACGCCGCTACTGCACAGTACGCTGGGACAGTTGCTGATGCGCCACGGCGAATGGCAGCAGGCGGCTGAAGCCCTGCAGCAGGCGCTGGAACAGCGTCCTGATGCCTTCGACTATGCGTGGCTGGCGGATGTTTATGACCGCCTGCATCGTCCGGAAGAGGCAGCGAAAATGCGCCGTGAAGGGCTGCTGCTGACGCTGAAGAATAATCCCAACGGCTGATGCCGTCTGGAGAAACAGAAAGCCGGGCTTGCCCGGCTTTTTTATGCCCGTCTTCTCATCCCACCCGGCCGCAGGCAAAAAAAAACACCTGCCACTGGCAGGTGCAAGATCAGGTCGGTAAGACAACCGGGAGATACCTGACTCAACGTAGTGTCTGTTAACCCTGTAAGGCTTGCGCGATACAGGCAGGCAGACAACAGGTATCGAAAATTGGCTCTGCATCATTCCCAGGTTTATGTAGCATCAGCAGACATAAGAGGTGGAATGAGCATCTACAGCAGAAGTATTGCACAAGCCATGCCAGGTTGATGACTATTTTTAAAGAAATTAAAATTCAGTCACTTAGACGTACCGGCCAGCCAGGCCGTGGCGACGCCGGAGCAGAAGTGTCGGCGTCCGGCGACAGCAGCGACTTTTTCTGTCTCTGAATGGAGACAGCCAGCCTGAACTCTCCATGAATCCAGCAATAACAAGGGGTTATCTGTCGGCAATTCACGACGCTGCGTTTATGTTCAGAAGATAGTGTCTGTTAAAGCTGGCAGAGACAGGAGTGCAGGCAGAAAGACGTCAGATGACCGTCAGATCTGACGTTGGTATATCTGACCGCAGCCCATAAGTCAGATATTCAGGTGCACATACGCTTTTCAACAGACGAAAAAAAACCTGTCTTTTCAGACAGGTTTCTAAAAATGGTCGGCGAGAGAGGATAACGCCGCTCTTCGAGCTGCGCCCTTCGGGCCGTTGCTGACGCAACGTTGTCTCGCTGCGCCCGGCGCAAACCTCCTCCGGAGGTTCTCATCCTCTTTTCAACAGACGAAAAAAAACCTGTCTTTTCAGACAGGTTTCTAAAAATGGTCGGCGAGAGAGGATAACGCCGCTCTTCGAGCTGCGCCCTTCAGGCCGTTGCTGACGCAACGTTGTCTCGCTGCGCTCGGCGCAAACCTCCTCCGGAGGTTCTCATCCTCTTTTCAACAGACGAAAAAAAACCTGTCTTTTCAGACAGGTTTCTAAAAATGGTCGGCGAGAGAGGATTCGAACCTCCGACCCACTGGTCCCAAACCAGTTGCGCTACCAAGCTGCGCTACTCGCCGATTTTT
>Ga0308161_1000675_pt1 | contig 49051 bp, 36 predicted proteins | sample PhyFR2_FD_201034 | JGI IMG/M metagenome (GOLD analysis project Ga0308161, IMG submission 201034) | Phyllosphere microbial communities from UC Gill Tract Community Farm, Albany, California, United States - DLSLF.R2 | ecosystem: Host-associated > Plants > Phyllosphere > Unclassified | place: USA...
CATCCAGCGGCAGCGTCAGCTGGAACTGCAGCGTCACCACCGAGGCACCGCCGGAGCTTTGCGACGCCATCTGTTTCAGGCCAGACATCTGACCAAACTGGCGCTCAAGCGGCGCGGTGATGGAGGAAGTGACCACATCCGGGCTGGCACCCGGATAGAGCGTCACGACCTGGATAGTCGGATAGTCGACTTCCGGCAGCGCCGAGACCGGCAGGAAGCGGTAGCCCAGCACCCCGGCCAGCAGGATCGCAATCATCAACAGCGTGGTAGCGACCGGTCGCAGGATAAACTGGCGTGACGGTCCGCCACTGTGATCGGGAGGCATGACCTGCATTACTCACGCTCTCCTTTTGACGGCAGGGTGGCGCGGGTAGCGCGCGGCGCGTTGCTCTGCGGCGCGACCACCTCGACTTTTGCGCCTTCTGTCAGGCGATCCAGACCATCGGTCACGACGCGTTCACCCACCTCCAGACCGGCGCTGACTACCACTTTCTCGCTATCCTGCAAGCCGGCAATCACGCTTTTCTTGCTGACCTTGTTGTCACTGTTAACCACCCAGACAAAGTTACCTTCGTTGCCCATCTGCAGCGCGGCAGGTGGGATAACAATCGCATCCTGCAGGGTGTTGACCTTCAGCCGCACATTCACGAACTGATTGGGAAACAGCGTGTCGTCCTGATTATCAAAACGCGCTTTAATTTTGATGGTGCCGGTGGTGACATCAATCTGGTTATCGAGGCTCAGCAGTTTGCCGCTGGCGATCAGATTCTGATTACTGCGATCCCAGGCCTCCACCAGCAGCGATTCACCGCTTTTCTGCGCCTTGAGTATGGAACTGATGCTGTTCTCAGCCAGAGTAAAGACCACATCAATCGGGTGCGTCTGGGTGATCACCACGATACCGGTAGTGTCGCCGCTAGTGACGTAGTTGCCGACGTCCACCTGTTTCAGCCCGACCCGGCCGGCAATCGGCGCGGTGATCCGGCTGTAGGTCAGATTGAGCTGCGCACTGGCGACGCTTCCCTCATCCGCTTTCAGCGTGCCGAGCGTTTCACTGACCAGTGAGCGCTGGGTATCCAGTTCCTGTTGCGAGACCAGCGAGGTTTTTGCCAGCTTCTCGAAGCGCGCCAGGTCACGACGGGCGTTGGCCAGCGTCGCCTGATCTTTCGCCAGTTGACCCTGCGCCTGCGTTAACGCCACCTGATAAGGCCGCGGGTCGACTTCTGCCAGTAACTCGCCCGCTTTCACCTGCTGGCCTTCGGTGAAGTGGATTGCCAGCAGATCGCCATTGACCCGGCTGCGCACCGTAGCCGTGTTAGCCGCGGTCACCGTACCCAGTCCGCTCAGATAGTGCGGCACACTCTGGCTGGTGGCCGTAGCGGCCTGAACCGGCGCGAGGGGACGACGGGCGCCGTCACTGCCGCCTTTGCCGCCACGTTGCGCAGGTGCGTCACTATGACTGCTACTCTGGGGCTGGGCATGGCGCTGCCAGCCATAATAGCCGCCAGCGGCCACGGCGATCAGGGCCAGCACGATAAGGGTTTTCTTCATAACAGGATGTCGGGTGCTCATGATTGTTGGTGCTCTCCAGCAGTGACGTAGTCCCAGGCGCAGGCATAAAAGGGTAGCCTGCAAACGACAGAGTGTAGCCGCCTCTGACGGGCAGAAGTTGAAGGAAATAAGGATATCTGTCAGGGCGCGGTAATTATGCCTGTTCTTACATTAATCGCATCACAATCGTCATAAAGCCGTGAAATCACTTTGCTATGCTGAAAGCCAGACGGTTTTTTCAGGCAAATAAGGAGCAGGAAATGAGTCAGAATCAAACCCGGCAGTTGGGTGACAGTGGTATCGAGGTGCCGTTGCTGACGTTTGGCGGCAACGTGTTTGGCTGGACAGTGGATCAAACCACCTCCTTTTCTCTACTGGATGCGCTGGTAGATCGAGGCCTGTGGTTTATTGATACCGCCGACGTCTATTCCCGCTGGGCACCGGGCAATAAAGGCGGTGAATCGGAAACCATTATGGGTGAATGGCTGAAAAAAAGCGGCAAACGCGACCAGATCGTGCTGGCAACCAAGGTTGGCATGGAATTGTCGCCGGAGAAAACCGGGCTGAAACCGCAATATATCCGTCAGGCAGTTGAAGATTCACTGCGCCGGTTGCAGACCGACTATATCGATCTCTACCAGGCGCACCGCGACGATCAGGATACGCCGCTGGCGGAAACCCTGAGCGCCTTTGACAGCCTGATCAGAGAGGGCAAAGTGCGGGCGATTGGTGCTTCCAATTACAGCGCGGCACGGCTGCAGGAGGCGTTGCAGGTCAGTGAAACGCAGGGGCTGGCGCGCTATGAAACCCTGCAACCTGAATACAACCTTTATGACCGCCAGCCCTATGAATCGGAGCTGGAGCCGGTGGTGATGGCGCAGGGGCTGGGCGTTATTAACTACTATTCACTCGCCAGCGGCTTTCTCAGTGGCAAATACCGCGAGGCGGCGGATGCCGGTAAAAGCGCGCGCGGTCAGGGTGTCGTAGATAAATACCTTAACCCGCGCGGTTTGCGGATCCTGGACGCACTGGACGCTATTAGCGAAGCGCATCAGGTGACGCCGACGCAGGTGGCGCTGGCCTGGCTGATCGCCCGTCCCGGTATCACCGCACCGATTGTCAGTGCCACCTCGCTGAAACAGCTCGACGATCTGACTGGCGCGATGCAGCTGACGCTGACCCCGGCGCAGATTGAACAACTGAATCAGGCAAGCCAGTAAACACAAGGGGCGATAGCGCCCCTTTTTACGCTGCACCTGTCAAAAAAGACGCACCCCGCCCAGAGAATAACCAATCAGCGATCCCGATCACAAATGCGTTAATAAACGGATGTTACGGGTAATTATGCGCACGTATTTACAAAAAACAGAGGTTATCCAGCACTATCCTCTGCGCGTCATTTTCCGTAACTTACATAAGAATAAGCAAGATGAAAAACAGAAAAGCAGAGCAGCGTTTCCCGCTGCGCCGTGTGGCAACCGGCACCCTGATCCTGGCCATGTTTTCCGCGCAGGCGTTGGCCGCTGACGCCCTGAGCCCGGACTCCGAATGGATGTTTGGTGACTGGGGCGGGTACCGAACGCAGCTGCAGGACGACGGCATTAAGTTTGACGTTAACTACACCATGGAAAGCGCCGCGAATTTAGGCGGCGGGGCAGATACCAATACCACCATGCGCTACAGCGATCAGTGGTCGTTTGGCACCAATTTCGATCTGCAGAAGCTGCTGGACTGGCAGGATGCCGAGTTCCAGATGACCGTGACCAGTCGTAACGGACAGAATCTTTCTGAACAGGTCGCGGATCAACGCACCGGTATGCTCTCCTCGGTGCAGGAGGTTTACGGTCGCGGCCAGACCTGGCGTCTGACCCAGTTCTGGTTACGCAAAGGATTGTTTAACGATGTGGTCGATGTGAAAGCCGGGCGGGTGACGGTAGGGGAAGACTTCGATAACTTCGATGGCAATCTGTTCCAGAACCTGGCGCTGGGCAGCGGGCAGGCGGGTAACTGGCGCGGCGATCGCTGGTTTAACTGGCCGGTGTCGCAGTGGGGCGGCCGGGTGAAATTCAATATCACGCCGGACGTTTTCTTCCAGGTCGGTTTCTATAATCAGAACAGCGCTAACTACGATCGCGGTGATGGTTTCCGTCTGGATACCAGCAATTCAGAAGGGAATCTGGTGCCGGTCGAACTGGGCTGGAAGCCAACCTTCGGGCCGGAGAAATTACCGGGTAACTACCGCATCGGCTATTACTATTCCTCGGTGGATGGCGATGTTTATGGCAGCTGGCGCAACGGCGGCTATCAGGATCAGGCCCATTCCTATGGCGGCTATCTGCTGTTACAGCAACAGCTGACCGCGCAGGATGGCGATGTGAATCGCGGTCTGGGCGTGCGGGTGCAGGCGGTGATGAACGATCACAAGACCTCAAAGACCGACAACTACCAGTCTATTGCGTTTACCTGGACAGGCCCGTTTGATGCCCGTCCTCAGGATGAGATCGGCGTGGGCGCGTCACGTATTCATGTGAACAGCGACTATACCCGCTCACTGCGTCAGCAGAATCAGGCTAATGGCGAGAGCCGCTTTGACAGCCCGACCTATCTGCCGATTCAGGAAGGTTCAGAGTACAACTATGAGGTTTACTACAACGCTAAAGTAACTAACTGGATGTCACTGCGACCTAACCTGCAGTATGTGGTTGCACCGGGCGCAGTCAGTGAAGTGAAAGATGCGTTTATCGGCGGTATCAGCGCCAATATTGCCTTCTGATTTTCCGGGCGAGCGAGCCGCAGTGCGGGCCAGCGCACCTCTGCTGCTGCAGGGCCGTCCTCGCGCCGCTCACGCGGTACCTTCGGCTTTGACGTCGTGCCGACGAACCGTTCGGGGATCGGCCCTCCCTGGCCGGCCCCGACCTGTCCACGCTTCCCGGCGTGGACTTCTGGCCCACCGTCACGCCTCAGCGCTGCGGATAGCCCTTTCAGCAGCAGAGGCGCACAGGCCTTCACTATCGTGCCCTTTCTGACAACATGCACTCAAGCTTCAGAGCAGGCCCGGCACCAGACTGCGTTATCACCTGTCGCTTAACTGACTGGCATTACACCCTCAGGTGCCGTCTTTGTTATTGCAGTGCAAGCCTAGCGGAACATCACTTCCGCCCAGCGGGCCAGCCCAGCGGTGACGGAGGCGAAATCATCGCCGCCCGCAATCGGTGTATCCGGCAGCGTCTGCTGCAGCGCCGCGCGCAGCAACGGCGAACGCGCACTGCCGCCGGTCAGGTAAATCACATCAGGCTTAATCTGGCTGGTGGCCAATGCCAGCTGCACCTGTTCCAGAATTTTCTCCAGCGGCTGACTGATGGCGTCCTGCAGCTGATCCACGCCAATCTCTGTCTCTAATGCGGCGGCAATAAAGTCCAGGGAAGCGGTATGCGCCGGGCTGGCTGACAGCGCAATCTTGCTCTCTTCCGCTGCGCGCACCAGGCGATAACTGAGCTTCTGCTGCCACACTTTCAGCAGGCGAGCCACCACGTCACCCTGTTCCGCATCACGCACTAAATCCCGCAGCCACTTTCCGCAGGCGGGACTGTAAAAGTCACTTTGTGCCGGAACATCATTGATGGCGATCGCATTCCACCACGGCAGCGCAGGCAGGGCGGTGCCTTTCTGGGTGTTACCGCCCAGACCGAGTAGCGGCATCAGGGTCTTAAACGTCAGCATGATGTCCAGGTCGTTACCGCCGACGCGGCAACCGCTGTGGCCCAGCAGGCTTTCACGGCGGTCAGCTTTATCACGCCACTTCGGCCCCATCAGCAACATTGAGCAGTCGGTAGTACCACCGCCAATATCCACCACCAGTACCCGCGTCTCCTGCTGCAGCGTGGCTTCGAAATCGAGTCCGGCCGCCACCGGTTCGAACTGAAACTCTACGTCGCGGAAACCGGCGCGGTGGGCGGCGCGCAGCAGAATACCTTCAGCCTGCTGGTTAGACTCTTCACTGCCTAAACCCTGGAAGTTGACCGGTCGGCCGATTACCGCCTGATCGATAGCCTGATCAAGCTGGCTTTCACCCTGCTTGCGGATGTGCAGCATCATGGCGCAGACCAGATCTTCAAACAGGGCAATCTGCTGTGGCTTCAGGCCAGTAGCACCGAGGAACGATTTGGGGGATTTAACGAACCAGACATCTTCGGGATCGACCATATAGTGCTGCAGCGCGGTGAGGCCAAACTGCACGCTATTGGGCTGGACGTCGATATCTTCTTCGCGGTTATATCGCAGCGCGCGCTGCAGCAGCGCCGTGGTTTCGCTGTCAGGTGTCGCGACCTGATGATGACGATAGAGCCATTCGCTGATCGACTCGCGGGTCGGCGCACAGATCATCGACGGCAGCAGGCGCTGATCATTTTCCAGCGTTAACAGACGTGGCGTGCCATTTTCGCTGACTGCAATAGAGCAGTTAGCCGTGCCGTAATCGAATCCTATGAACATTTTCGCCCCCATGCCGGAAAAAAGGGGGCGACTTTAGCGCAGCTTCAGCAGGGTGGCAAGCGGGCAGCGCTGGAATTAACGAATAGCGAAGATGTGATCTTCAGCCAGTGAACGCAACGGCTGGCGCTCCGCCACGGCACTGCCCCAGACGCCATTAACATCAAGGTTAGCCAGGGTGTTGAGCAGGGCCGGTACCGAAACCGGACCGGCCAGCACCGAAATATTGCGCTGTGTTGCCTGGCCCTGAATGATGGTCACCAGCATCTCATCCATCAGATTATTGTGAACGTTGGCAACCAGTTCAGGTGCCAGCACCAGATAATCGACCACCTCGTCATTCAGCAGATTGAAGGCATCCAGATTACGGCCAAAATGCTGCAATACGATGCGGCAGCCGCACTGCCGCAGTTGCAGCAGCGCGGCGTAGAGCTGATCACCCTGACTCAGCACACTGGCGGCAGGGAAAGCAAAACCACAGCCGCTGCTGGAGAGACCGGCGGCAACAAAGCGCTGGCAGAGTTGCTGCACAAAGGCGGCATCACTCAGCACCTGGGCATTAAGCGGCAGAATCACCGGGATGCCTTTGTTATTGAGCCGCTGCACGTCGTGGCGGAAGAAAACCTCAAGAATATTGTTATCCAGCCGGCGACGCAGCGTTTCATCAGGCAGGTTATTGCGCAGCAGTGTCTCATCCAGCAGCAATCCGTCAGCGGTTAACAACTGCACCTCAAGCAGCCAGATAAAGGCTGCCTGTGGCGTTTTTGGCGGGGCAACGGCCCAGGCGGGCAGTTCGACCTGCAGCGCATCAATCATTGCCGCATCCATGCCCTGATGGTTGGCCGACAGCGGTAAGCGATGCTGTTCGTAGACCACCAGCCGTCCGCGCCCGCTGCGTTTGGCGTTGTAACAGGCGATGTCCGCCTGCGAAAGCACGTCGCTGCTCTGACAGTTTTCCGCTGAAATCTGCGTCACGCCCGCGCTGGCACCGACCTGATAGAGGCGTCCCAGCCACTGGAACCGGTAATCATTTACCGCGGCGACAATACGCTGCACCACATCATGCGCCTGTCCGATATCGCAATCGGGCATCAGTAGTGCAAACTCATCACCGCCCAGTCGCGCAAGGAAATCGCTGCTGCGCAGAGGGTGCTGCATCAGATCGGAGAGTTCGCGCAGTAACGCATCGCCTGCAGCATGCCCGGCGCTGTCATTGACCGCTTTAAACTTATCAAGGTCGATAAACACCAGCACATGCTGATGCTGATGTTCAGCGGCATCAAACAGCAGACGCTTAAGCTGAAGTTCGAAGCTGGCGCGGTTAGGCAGACGGGTCAGGGTGTCATGCAGCGCGCTGTAGCTCAGGCGCTTCATCAGTTTGCGTGACTCACTCACATCCTGAATGACCATCACCGCCCCCTGTTCCAGACCCGCTTCCGAACGCAGCGGCGTGATGCTGTAGTGAATATCGATATGGCCGCCGTCCGGGGTATGCAGCACCAGATCTTCAGCGAGACCGGGGGTGACTTTTTCCGGCGGCAGCTGGCATAACAGCAAACTCTCTACCTCAGGGCCGTTACGTCCCTGCGTGATATGCAGCAGCTCACTCAGCGGCTGACCGGCGGCCTGCTCCTGCGACCAGCCACTCATTTTCTCCGCCACCGGGTTCATAAAGGCAACGCGCATCTCTTTATCGGTGCTGATGACCGCTTCGCCGATGGAATCCAGGGTGATCGCCATGCGCTCTTTCTCCTGAAACAGCGCCTCATTAAGATTGCGTAGCGGCGTGATGTCCTGACAGATGCCCAGCATGCGCTCAATGCGCCCCTCTTTGCTTAGCAGCCGGTTGGCCTGAGTGCGCACCCAGCGATGTCCCTGGTCATCGACCACGCGGTACTCCATGTGAAACGCGCTGCGAAGCTCAATCGCCTGTTGCACCGTCAGTGCGGCATACTCGCGATCGGCGGGATGCAGCAGATGGATCCAGAGGTCATAGCTGGGCGACTCATGCGGGGCAAGACCAAACAGCGCGTACATGCGCTTGTCCCATAACATCTCGCCGGTCAGCAGGTTCCACTCCCATACGCCAATGCCACCCGCTTCGTTGGCCAGCGTAATACGCTCCATCAGCCGGCGATTCACCTGCTCACTCTGCTTCAGCTCAGAGATATCGATAATCTGCGCAATAAAATAGAGCGGGACATAGCTGCTGTCGCGCACCAGCGATACCGTCAGCCGCGCCCAGACAATCTCACCATCTTTGCGGAAATAGCGCTTCTCAAAGGTGTAGGTATCAATCTCACCCGCCAGCAGTCGATTCGCATGTTGCAAATCGAGGCTGAGATCGTCGGGATGGGTGATCTGCTGAAAAGTCAGCCGTTTCAGCTCCTCAGCCGGGTAGCCCAGGATCTGGCACAGCGAGCGATTGACTTGTAACCAGCTGCCGTGCGGCGCGACCAGCGCCATCCCGATGGCAGAATACTCCATGGCGTGACGGAAGCGGGTTTCACTGTCAGTGATATGGAGCTTTTCGCGTCGGAACGCATCCATCACCAGCGACATAATGTGACTGGGGATTAATACCAGCAGAAACGGCAGCCAGCTGGAGACCGGGCCCAGCGCACTGTTGTTGTTCACCACGCTGACCAGATCAAAGGCGAGCAGTATCGAGATAAAACTGGCGTTCAGGAAGAACAGCACGAACGCCTGCAGCTTGGGCAGGCGGACCGCGCACCAGAACAGGATCACCACGATAAAGGTAAAGGGCCACGGCAAAAAGCGCAGTGCCAGATAACTGGCCCCGAGGGTGAAAAGAAGCGTCAGCAGAGATTCGGTCAGCCGCAGATTGCTGAACACCGTGCGACGCAGCGGCCACGGCAGCAGTAACAGCATCGGGCCTAACACCAGCATGCCGATGATTTCGGAGATCACCCAGGTATAAAAGAAGGGAAACGAGGCGTGGCCGCTGACCTGTAGCGTCCAGAGTGCCAGCAGGCCGCCGAGCACCGGCGTCACGATGCCCACCGACAGTACCATCCGTGCCCAGTCATGCAGTGAATCCAGCGGCGCGCGCCGATCCAGCAGGGCGCGCAGCAGCATGCCACCCACACCGGCCTGGATAAGATTGAGCAGGGCGAATTTAATGTTCGAGAGGGCAGGCCCGATGATGATGGCGTTAGCCCCGGCGGTGCCAAGCACGCAGGCTGTCAGCAGCAGCGGGAGCTGGCGTGACGGGCAGCGGAAAACCACGACGGTCATTAACGTAGTCGGAAACCAGAGCGGGGAGATTTTGCCGCTGACGACGATCAGTTCCAGACAGAAGAGTGTCAGGACAAACACCACGCAGCCAAGGAGCAGCGCCGAGAGCCAGCGGTTTGGCGTGCTATTTTGCGGGGACAGGATCTCTATCGTCATGCGGACTTCCGGCAGGGTGCAACGCTCCACAATGGCGAATCAGGCACCAGTCATTCTCTCACTGCATGCTAGCACATCCGGCAAAGAAAAAAGGGGTGAAATCAATATTGCCCGTTATTCGGCGAATTGACGGGCACGGTAAGATTGATTGCCAGCACGTTGATTACTGGCGGAAAAGATCGGCGCGGGTATAGGGTTTCTCCATGCCCGCAAGGCTGGCGGCGAAACGCTCCAGGAACTGCTGCGTGGTGGCGACACGACCGTGACTCATCAATACAAACGGCACTAACAGCGCAGCACCGACCTGCGGCCAGCTGAAGCCTTTGAGCGAGGTGCGACGCTGGGAGATCAGAAACGCCGTGCTCAGCGTGAAGCCCAGCAGCAGCCCGGTGACCACCTCACTTTTTGAGTGTGCGTGGATGACCAGGCGGGAGAAACCGACCATCAGGGGAATCAGATAGCCAACCCCAATCGCCGCAATGCGCCACATCGCGGACCAGCGCCCGGAAATCAGCCATAGCATGACCGGCCACAGCGTGGCGGACATGGCGCTATGGCCGCTGAAACCGGTAAAATTAAAGCGGGCGCTGCCGATGCCAAACCCCAGAAACAGAATTTTAGAGATGCTGACGGTCAGGCCAGCCAGGCCAAATGCCACAATCCAGTAAAAGACCGTATGACGATTATCACTCTTCCACGGCAAAATCAGCGCAATAATCACGGCTGTTGGAATCAACAGCATGCTGTCGCCAAAATAGGTCAAAGTCTTCCAGTGCATACCACTCCTGATGCATCTTCGGTCGTCACGTTAGCGACACGCGTTGTCTGAACAGCGCGCCGCGCAGGCCATTTTTTTTATAGTATGGTGTGCCGCTAGTTTATCGGTGAAATGAGTGGCGTCCAAAGGAGAAAGTCTGAAAAGTCGCCGACGCCATTTCTCTGGCATCAAAAGGCCGAAATCCCTATACTTAGCGCGAACACACCCTCTCCATTTCGGCCCGTCCGCTGCCCGCGTAATGTGTGACCAGTGGCAGGCTCCAGTTATCAGGTCTTAAAAAAGTATGACTGACAAGTCTCATCAGTGCGTGATTGTAGGCATTGCCGGCGCTTCCGCATCCGGTAAAAGTTTAATTGCCAGCACGCTCTATCGTGAAATCCGTGATCAGGTAGGTGACGAGCACATCGGGGTCATCCCGGAAGATGCTTATTACAAAGATCAAAGTCACCTCACCATGGAAGAGAGGGTTAAAACCAATTATGACCATCCGAGCGCGATGGATCATGATTTGCTGTTGCAGCATCTGCAGGCGGTGAAAGCCGGTGAGGATATTGAGCTGCCGGTCTACAGCTACGTTGAGCACACCCGCACCCAGCAAACGCATCATCTGAAGGCAAAAAAGGTCATCATCCTTGAAGGCATTCTGCTGTTAACCGATGCCCGACTGCGCCAGGAACTCAACTTCTCTATCTTCGTGGACACGCCGCTCGACATCTGTCTGATGCGCCGTATGAAACGTGACGTCAATGAGCGTGGCCGCTCAATGGATTCGGTAATGAGTCAGTATCAGAAGACCGTGCGTCCGATGTTCCTGCAGTTTATTGAACCGTCAAAACAGTACGCCGATATCATTGTGCCGCGCGGCGGTAAAAACCGTATCGCCATCGATATCCTCAAGGCGAAAATCAACCAGTTTTTTGAATAACGCACGTCCGTCCGGACGTGGTGCAAACCGGCGGCAGGCAGGCATGCCGGTTTGCTACACTTATGCCATGGAGTTACCGCAATGAGATTATGCGATCGCGATATTGAAGCCTGGCTGGACAATGGCAAACTGGCCATTGAGCCACGCCCGCCGGTTGAGCGCATTAACGGGGCGACCGTCGATGTGCGTCTGGGTAATCAGTTCCGCACCTTCAGCGGTCATACCGCGGCCTTTATCGATCTGAGCGGCCCGAAACAGGAAGTGAGCGCGGCACTGGATCGCGTCATGAGCGATGAAATCGTGTTGCCTGATGGCGAGGCCTTTTTTCTCCATCCGGGAGAGCTGGCGCTGGCGGTGACGCTGGAGTCCGTGACGCTGCCTGACGATCTGGTCGGCTGGCTGGATGGCCGTTCATCGCTGGCACGACTTGGACTGATGGTACATGTTACGGCTCACCGCATAGATCCAGGCTGGCAGGGCCGTATCGTGCTGGAATTCTACAATTCAGGTAAACTGCCGCTGGCTCTGCGTCCCGGTATGTTAATCGGCGCGCTGAGTTTTGAACCGCTTTCAGGCCCGGCTGCGCGTCCCTATAACCGACGTGAAGATGCAAAATATCGCGGTCAGCAGGGCGCTGATGCCAGCCGTATCGACAAAGACTGATCTGAGGATGTCATGAAAAGAGTGATAACCACGCTGGCCATCCTGTTAGTGGTGGTCGTAACGGGAATGAGCGCGCTGGTGCTGCTGGTCAATCCCAACGACTTTCGTGCCTATATGGTGCAGCAGGTCGAACAACGCAGTGGTTATCGCCTTGAGGTCAGCAGCGATCTGCGCTGGCACGTCTGGCCTCAGCTCAGCATTCTGGCCGGCCGGATGAGCCTGACCGCGCCGGGTGCCAGCCAGCCGATGGTCTCGGCGGAAAACATGCGGCTGGATGTTGATCTCTGGCCACTGTTATCCCATCAGCTCAGCGTCAGCCAGGTGATGCTGAAAAATGCGATAGTGCGGGTGACGCCAGATAGCCGCGCGCAGCGTGCCAGAAATGCGCCCCAGGGTCCGCGTGATGCGGAGCCGGCTTCGCCTTCCAGCGGCTGGTCATTTGATATCGCTAAACTGCGGGTAGCAGACAGTCTGTTGATCTGGCAGCAGCCAGGCGGCGACGAATATAATTTCCGCGACCTCAACATTAATATGGAACAGGACGCGAACAAGCTGGCGACCCTGTCGCTGAGCACGACACTGATGCGCAACCAGCGCAACGCCACACTGAATCTCAAAGGCCAGCTGGATGCCGCGCAATATCCCCATCGCCTCAGCGGCCAGTTGCAGCAGCTTGATTACACCTTATCCGGTGCCGACATTCCGGCACAGGGGATCAAAGGCTCGCTGAGCCTGCAGGGCGAGTGGGATGGCGACCGCCAGCAGCTCTCCTTCAGTAATCTGCAGCTCACCGCCAATGATAGCACCCTGACCGGGCAGGGCAGTGGCCATATTGCGCCACCGCAGCAGCTGGCGCTGGATCTGAAAGCCAGCAACCTTAACGTCGATAATTTACTCACCAGTGCGCCTGTCTCTGACGCGCCTGGCGTGCAGCACGCCACCGTGGCCCGTTCGCCGGTGATTGCTGCGCCGCCGGAACGTATCAACGCTGACTCTCCGCTGAATGACCTGGATCTGGCGCTGAAGTTACAGGCTGACAATGTGGTATGGCGTGGACTCTCTCTGACCGGCCTTTCAGTGAACGCCAGCAATCAGCAGGGAGTGATGACGCTGAAGACGCTCAGCGGCAAGCTGGGCAATGGCAGCTTCTCCATTCCCGGCAGTATCGACATCCGTCAGCCAGAGACGCGGGTCAGCCTTAAACCACAACTCCGGTTAATTGCGATTCAGCCGCTGCTTAAAGCGTTTGAACTGCCGGAAAGCGTGCAGGGAAACCTGAGTCTGGATGGTGACCTGGCGGGCGATACGCTGACGGTGGAAGCAGCCAAACGTCGCTGGCAGGGCAGGGCGACCATCAGCGCCAGCAACCTGAAGCTGGCACAGCTGGATCTGCAGCAGATGGTGCAGCGTGCCGTGGCGCGGGTCAGCGATAAGGTCAGCAGCGATCAGGCGGTGGATGAGGGGATTGAGTCGATCAGCGGACAGGTGGCGCTGAATAAGGGCGTACTCAGCTTCAGCGATATCAATGGCAACGGCCAGAATCTGGGCTTACAGGGTGCGGGCAAAGTCGACATGGTGCAGCAAACGCTGGATATGACCCTGGGGCTGAAAATCAGCGGCTGGCGTGGCGATGATGCGCTGGTGAAGGCGCTCTCCAGTCAGCCGGTTCCGCTGCGCATGTATGGTCGCTGGGACAGCCTGCAATACTCACTGCCGGTGGATGACGTTCTGCGTAACCGGCTGCAAACTGAGGCGAAATCACGGCTGAACCAGTGGATAGATCGTCAGAAAGAGGGCGAGAACAAAGAGAACCTGAAGAAAATCATGCGCCCGTAGCGGACGCATCCCCTTCTGCCAGCTAATGGCTCAGACCTCGTAATTGATATCGGGCTGCAGCAGGATTTCGACTTTCTGCACCCGATGATTTTCGACCTGCAGCGTTCGCAGCAGATAGTCACCCAGCTGCAACACTTCGCCTTCCTGAGGGATGTGTTGCAGCTTATCCATCAGTAATCCCGCCAGCGTATGATAATCACCCTGCTCATCGAGCGGCAATTTCACATAGAGCGCCAGATCTTCCAGTGGCATATGACCGTTAGCAATCCAGTGGCCTTCACCCTGAATCTGAATATCGTAGCGTGCATCGATTTCGCCCGCCTCATTCGGCAGATTACCGGCGATGGTCTCCATTACATCGCTCAGCGTGACCACGCCTTCCACCGAACCAAATTCATCGACCACAAAGGCGAAGTGAGTATGGGCCTGACGAAACTGTTCCAGCGCCTGCAGCACCGTCAGCCGCTCAGGAAAGACCAGTGGCTGTCGTATCAGGGCGCGTAAATCGAGGGAGTTCTGGTGCAGTGACTGATGCAGCAGATCGATAACGTGAACCACGCCCAGCGGTTCGCTGGAGTGATCCGTGATCAGTATTCGTGTGTGCTGGTTGCGGTCGAGGCGCGACATAATCTCTGCCGGATCATCACTGAGATCGATATGTTCGACGTCGTGGCGCGAGGTCATGATGCTGTTAATGTGGCGCTGACCCATGCCCAGCACGCGAGCAATCATCACCCGTTCCTGCCGGTTAAACAGCATGCTGTCATCGCTGTCAGCAATCAGTGACGAGGTTTTCGCATCCAGCTCCGCCGGTTCTGCCGCGCCGCGCAGCAGCCGTAACACCGCTTCCGCCGTGCGCTGGCGTAGCGGACGACCCGCCGACAGCACCCTACGACGATTAAAATGCGCCAGCTGGTTCAGTGCCTCAATCACCACCGAGAAGCCGATTGCCGCATAGAGGTAGCCTTTGGGAATCACAAAGCCAAAGCCTTCCGCCACCAGGCTGAAGCCAATCATCAGCAGAAAGCTCAAGCAGAGGATCACAATTGTAGGATGGTTGTTCACGAAGCGGGTTAACGGCTTGCTGGCGAGCAACATCAGCAGAATGGCGATGGTGACCGCAATCATCATGACCGGTAAGTCATTAACCATGCCGACGGCAGTAATCACCGCATCCAGCGAGAAGATGGCATCCAGCACCACGATTTGCGCCACCACCGGCCAGAATTTAGCGCCGCCTTTTTGTTGACCGGACGCCTCATCATCCCCTTCAAGACGCTCATTCAACTCTGTGGTGGCTTTAAATAGCAGGAAAATCCCCCCTGTCAGCAGCAGTAAATCGCGCGCACTGAAGGGGTGGCCCATAAGCGTAATCCAGGGTTCTTTCAGCGTAACCAGCCAGGAAAGCGATGCCAGCAGCAATAATCGGCACAATAACGCCAGCAACAGTCCAATTACGCGTGCGCGGTCGCGAAGCGGCCCTGGAAGTTTCTCAACCAGGATGGCGATGAAGATCAGATTGTCGATGCCTAAAACCAGTTCCAGAACGATTAGCGTAACTAATCCCGCCCATAGCGAGGGATCTGCAATTACCTCCAGCATGCCTTGTTCACCTGAATGTCTTAAATTGAGTTTTCTCTGATGATAGTGGAGTGCGAAGCCACGTACAAATGGCAGGGCAGGGGGGATGTTCTCAGATAACCACGCTATATCGTGCAAAATGTGAACATAATAATGTGACGATTTGATTAAATTCACAGGGCGCCGTAGAGATAATTCTTAGTCATTAGCTGACAGGAAAGAGATATTCACCTGTCGGGCTTATGCGATTTATCTCATCGGGAGTATGGCATTAATCCGAATTGTGAAGAAAGGATTGCACTACCCGTCAGGCCTCAATACTAATTGCTGGTAGTCTTTTTCCTAAAATAGTCCAGGGATGGCGGGACCTGCTTGTAAACAAGCCAGTAATAACTAGTATAGCAACAAGTTAGCAAACTCTGCCCCAGAGTCGTAATCTGCGTACCTATTCGACATTAATCGTAATGTCACGAATGAGTAATTCGCCTGTGAACGTCTGTATGATGCGTTGCGGTAACACTAACGCATTACGGGGAGCATTATGAATGATGACAGCGATATTGGCAGCGACAGCCAAGGGCGGTAGCGTGCCCGAATCGCGTTTTTGTTGATAAAGTGAGCAGCGCTGGCGGGGGTTAAGTCAGAGTAATCTGTTGGTATTCATCACAATATTATTGGTTTCATGGTTAAGATCATTGGCGTAAACGCCGCAGGAGCTCCCCTTAGAAACGGCTCACTCTGGAGAGGTTTCATCGCTTAATGATTAAACAGGCGATAGCCGTTGCGGGTTTAAGGAAATAAAATAAAGAGTTAAATATGCGCGATACAGAATTTACGTTTAAAAGTCTTATTACCAAATTAATGCTGGCATGCTCAGACTTAATTTGTTTCAACGCAGCGTTCTTTTTGGCGATGATGCTAATTAATTTGCAGTCAGATTCGCCGCTGGCAGATATTTCTGAAAAAGAAATGAATTTAAAAATTGCCACACACATTTGTCTGTCGGTAATTTGTATTGGCTGGTTCTGGGTAAGGCTGCGTCACTACACTTACCGCAAACCTTTCTGGTTCGAATTAAAAGAAGTTTTTCGTACCATTCTTATATTTTCTGTTATCGACCTGTCGATTACCGCCCTGTCGCAGTGGCAGATGTCGCGTTTCGTCTGGTTACTGACCTGGATCCTGGCGCTGATTTTAATTCCGACCTGCCGCGCGCTTTCTAAACGTCTGCTGAATAAAAATGGCTTGTGGAAAAAACAGACCATTATTATCGGCAGCAGCAAAAATGCGCACGAAGCCTGGCAGGCACTGCAAAGCGAAGAGGTCATGGGTTTTGACGTTATCGCCTTCTATGACGTTGATGGAACCTGTCCGCAGGAGATCATGAACGGCGTGCCGGTGCTGCGCGACGAGCAGGAGCTCTGGAGCCTCACCAACAGCGAAACGCAGTTTATCGTCGCGGTTGAGTATGAGCAGAGTCAGTATCGTGATGTCTGGCTTAAATCGCTGGCAATGCACAACTGCCGTTCAGTGTCAGTGATCCCAACCCTGCGTGGTGTACCGCTCTACGGTACCGATATGGCCTATATCTTCAGCCATGAAGTGATGATTCTGCGGGTTCAGAACAACCTGGCCAAACGCACGTCGCGCTTCCTGAAGCGGGCATTTGATATCGTGGGTGCGCTCTCGATTATCCTGATGCTGATGCCAGCGCTGCTGGTACTGGGCTTCCTGGTGGGCCGTGACGGTGGACCTCCGATTTATGGTCACGAGCGTGTGGGTATGAATGGCCGTAAATTCAAATGCCTGAAATTCCGCTCGATGGTCATTAATTCAAAAGAGGTGCTGGAAGAGGTGCTGCGCACTGATCCGATTGCCCGTGCGGAATGGGATAAAGATTTCAAACTCAAAAATGATCCACGCATTACTAAAGTGGGCCACTTCATCCGTAAAACAAGCCTCGATGAGCTACCTCAGCTCTGGAACGTGGTACGCGGTGATATGAGTCTGGTCGGACCGCGTCCGGTCATTGAAGATGAACTCTGTCGTTATGCCGGTGATGTTGATTATTACCTGATGGCGAAGCCAGGCATGACGGGATTGTGGCAGGTCAGCGGTCGTAATGATGTTGACTATGAAACCCGCGTCTATTTCGACTCGTGGTACGTGAAAAACTGGTCACTGTGGAACGACATCGCGATTCTGTTTAAAACAGTGGGCGTGGTGTTGAAACGCGATGGTGCCTATTAATCGTGAGTCGGAATGAGCGCGTTAATGCGCGCTCAGAGGTGTTTTGCCGTTGTCAGGCGTGTCGTTGATAGTGGCCATCATCAGGGATATCGCTGTGCATCCATAGTCCGCTATGATGCGTGGCGTTCAGGGTACACCCTGGTAGATGGCCGCTACTTATAACAAGTGGAGCAAGGATAATGAACGACAGGTTCAGTGCTTAAGTCAGGTAGGATTTACTTTTTGTTGGACGCTTACACAGCGGCGGTTTCGCCTCTATCAATAAATAACTGATAGCGAAGATCTAAATGATTACAATCAAAATGAAATTGATACCCTTGCTGGTATCCGCCACATTCCTTAGCGGGTGTACGATCGAACCAGGTTCTCACCTTTCTACATCAGGAAAAGATGTTGTTGAACAGCAGGATAGCAACTTTGACATCGATAAATATGTCAACGTCTTCCCGTTAACGCCTTCACTGGTTGAAAGGATGCGTCCGAAGCCACTGGTGGCTCAGACGAATCCTGCCCTGCAGAACGAAATTCAGAACTACGAATACCGTATCGGTGTGGGCGATGTCCTGACCGTAACGGTCTGGGATCACCCGGAACTGACCACCCCAGCGGGTCAGTACCGTAGCGCCAGCGACACCGGTAACTGGGTGCATTCTGACGGCACCATTTTCTATCCCTACATCGGTCGTGTGCGTGTAGCGGGCCGTACCGTCGGCGAAGTGCGTGACGAAGTGTCACGTCGTCTGGCTCAGTACATTGAAAGCCCACAGGTTGATGTCAGCATCGCCTCGTTCAAATCACAGAAAACCTATGTGACGGGTTCAGTGACCACTTCTGGTCAGCAGCCCATCACCAACGTTCCGTTGACGGTGCTGGATGCGATCAACGCCGCTGGCGGCCTGGCCGCTGATGCTGACTGGCGCAACGTGGTGCTGACGCACAACGGTCGTGAACAGCGCATCTCTCTGCAGGCACTGATGCAGAATGGTGACCTGAGCCAGAACCACCTCCTCTATCCAGGCGATATTCTTTACGTTCCGCGTAACGATGATCTGAAAATCTTCGTGATGGGTGAAGTGAAGCAGCAGACCACCCTGAAAATGGACCGTAGCGGCATGACGCTGGCGGAAGCACTGGGCAATGCGGCCGGGATGGATCAAACCACCTCTGACGCCACCGGTGTATTCGTTATTCGTCCACTGCACGGCACCGATCGCAGCAAGATTGCCAACATCTATCAGTTGAACACCAAAGATGCGGCATCCATGGTGATGGGAACCGATTTCCAGCTCCAGCCTTATGACATTGTTTATGTCACCTCTACGCCGCTGACGCGCTGGAACCGTGTGATTTCGCAATTGATACCAACCATTGCCGGTATCAACGATGCGACACAGGCCGCATCGCGTATCCGCACCTGGGGTAATTAAGGTCCGACCATGATTAAGTCCGTGTTAGTCGTTTGCGTGGGTAACATCTGTCGCTCTCCTACCGGAGAGCGCCTGTTTAAACGTGCGTTGCCCGATTTAGATGTTCGCTCTGCCGGCCTGGGGGCGCTGGTCGGCCACCCGGCCGACAAGATGGCGTCTGAAGTCGCTGCTGCGCAGGGTCTGTCGCTGGAAGGACATCAGGCGCAGCAGTTGACGGCAGAGATGTGCCGCCATGTTGACCTGATTCTGGTCATGGAAAAGCGACATATTGAACAGGTGAACCGCATCGATCCCGCCGCGCGTGGCAAAACCATGCTGCTGGGGCACTGGCTCAATCAGAAAGAAATTGCGGATCCGTACAGAAAAAGCCGCGAGGCCTTTGAAGAGATTTACGGATTACTGGAAAACGCTACCCAGAAGTGGGTCAACGTATTAAGCCGATAGTTGGGATTATCCATGAATACAAAAAATAAGGTCAGAACCGCGCCGGGAGAGGATTCGAATGGATGGGATCTGGCGCATCTTGTGGGACAGCTAATTGATCATCGCTGGATCATTGTTGCCGTTACTGCATTTTTTATGCTGGCGGGAACACTCTACACACTGTTTGCAACACCGATTTATAGTGCAGATGCGTTAGTTCAGGTTGAGCAGAAGAATGCCAGCACCGTTCTGAACGAAATTGACAGCATTCTGCCTCCGACGCCAGCCTCTGATACGGAAATCGAGATTCTGGAATCCCGTATGGTCATCGGTAAAACCGTTGACGATCTGGGTCTGGATACCGTGGTTGAGCAGAATTACTTCCCGGTTATCGGCAAAGGTCTGTCGCGCCTGATGGGCAACAAACCTGCGAATATCGCCATCTCGCGCCTGGAAATCCCACGGACTGTCGAAAAACGTAACGTTGAACTGGAAGTGACCGGCCCGGATAGCTACACCGTCTCAAAAAATGGCGATGAGCTGTTCAAAGGTAAAGTCGGCCAGCTGGAGTCGCACGGCGACATCAGCATGCTGGTGAGCGAGATTCATGCCGATGAAGGCACCAGCTTCACTGTGACCAAGCTGAATAATCTGCAGGCGATCAATTCTGTACTCTCCAACCTGACCGTAGCAGACAAAGGTAAAGATACCGGCGTGCTGGGTCTGGAGTATCTGGGTGAAGATCCAGAGCAGATTAGCAAAGTCCTGAACCAGATCGTGAACAACTATCTGTTACAGAACGTTGAGCGCAAGTCAGAGCAGGCCGAGAAAAGCCTGGAGTTCTTACGCACTCAGCTGCCTGCCGTTCGCAGTAAGCTGGATGAAGCGGAAAACAAGCTGAACACGTTCCGTCGTCAGAACGAATCGGTTGACCTGTCACTGGAAGCCAAATCCGCCCTGGACTCTTCTGTTAGCGTGCAGAGCCAGTTGAATGAACTGACCTTCCGTGAAGCTGAAGTGTCTCAGCTGTTTACCAAAGATCACCCGACTTACCGCGCGCTGCTGGAAAAACGCAAAACGCTGGAAGGTGAACAGGCTCAGCTGAACAAGAAAATTTCTGGTATGCCACAGACTCAGCAGGAAATCCTGCGTCTGACCCGTGATGTTCAGTCTGGTCAGGAGATTTACATGCAGCTGCTGAACCGCCAGCAGGAGCTGAGTATCAGCAAAGCCAGTACCGTGGGTGATGTCCGCATCATCGATGGCGCGCAGACCGCTAACTCGCCGGTTGCACCGAAGAAGCTGCTGATCATCGCCGCGAGCCTGATTTTCGGTCTGTTCGTGTCAGTGGGTCTGGTTCTGCTGAAAGCGCTGCTGCACCACGGCATCGAGAACCCGGATCAGCTGGAAGAGCTGGGCATGAATGTCTATGCCAGCGTTCCCCTGTCTGACTGGCAGCGTAAGAAGGATACTGAAGCCCTGGCACGTCGTGGCAACAAGGTGAAAACCGATCCGCACGAAACGCTGCTGGCGCTGGGTAACCCAACTGACCTCTCTATCGAAGCGATTCGTAGCCTGCGTACCAGCCTGCACTTCGCCATGATGGAAGCCAAAAACAATATCCTGATGATCACCGGCGCCAGCCCGGGTATTGGTAAAACCTTTATCTGTGCCAACCTGGCGACCCTGGTCGCAAAAGCGGGTCAGCGTGTTCTGTTTATTGATGGCGACATGCGTCGTGGTTACACCCACGAATTGCTGGGCGCGGATAACAAATCAGGTCTGTCGAACGTGCTGTCCGGCAAAACTGAGTTCAGCCCGGCGCTGATTCAGCAGGGCGTTTACGGTTTCGATTTCCTGCCACGTGGTCAGGTTCCGCCGAACCCGTCTGAGCTGCTGATGCATCGTCGCATGGGTGAGTTGCTGGAATGGGCAAGCAAGAACTACGACCTGGTGTTAATTGATACGCCGCCAATCCTGGCCGTCACCGATGCGTCAATTATCGGTAAGCTGGCCGGCACCTCGCTGATGGTGGCGCGTTTCGAAGCCAACACCACTAAAGAAGTGGATGTCAGCTTCAAACGCTTTGCCCAGAATGGTATTGAGATTAAAGGTGTGATCCTCAACGCCGTGGTGCGTAAAGCCGCCAATGCGTACGGCCATGGTTATGACTACTATGCCTATGACTACAGCAAGCCAACCAAAGGCTGATCATTGAGTAATAAACAGGGGGCGGTCTGACCGCCCCTTTTTATCGTCCTTTTGAATGACGACACGCATCAATTTACACAGGTTATTCTGTCCAAACCCACAAAAGCGATACCTCTATAAATCGCATGGCGAGCGTCACTCAACAGAATTCATCACCAGCATGGCATTGCCTGCACGCAATGTGTGACCGTCCTGTCAGGCTCACTGAAAAGCCAGTCGGGAAGGCGAAGCGTGATTATTGCTGGCATGAGAACTTGTGGAATTAAGGAATCACACCATGGCTCCATATTGGTATGTATCAGGCTTTTTACTGCTGCTTTCGCTGTTTGAAATACTGCTAAAAAAAGACGAACGCACCTCTCATATACTGACTTATCTGCTCTGCATCGCGACCGTGACGCTAATTGTGTTCGGCGGTATCCGCGGACTTGGCACGGGTATGGATGATTATCAGTACCGCAGCTTCTTTGAAGATTTTATCCGGCGTATTGAGGTCAACGGCTTCTTCAATACCGTGGCGTTTTTCCGCTATGAGCCACTGATCTTTGCCATTGCCTGGCTGACCAGCCTGTTTTCCCATAATGCCAGCGCCTTTCTGTTCGTCTTCTCGATCCTGGCGGTGGGAACGAATGCCATCTTCTTTAAAAAGATGTCTCCTTATCCGGTGCTGGCACTGGCGCTCTATTCAGCCCATATCTTCATCAACAAAGATGTTAACCAGATCCGCTTTGGGCTGAGTTCAGCTTTCTTCCTGGGAGTGATCTGGACGCTATATCTGAAGCGTTACTGGCTGGCATTTGGCTTCTTTGTTCTCTCATTCATCAGTCACAATACCGCTGTTATGGTGGTCACGTTGATTCCTTTCCTGTTCCTGCGTGAGCGTCGCTGGTTCCCGATTGCGATTATTGTGCTGAGTATCCCAGCCTCGAAAGTCGGTGGGATGGGCTTCGTTACAGCCATTGCCGGACACCTGGGTGGATTAGGGGAGAGGGCAGCTGGCTACAACAATGACAACGCAGCGACAGCCAGTACCGGTAGTGTTTTCTCGGTGTCGAACCTGAAAAACGTAGCACTGGTCTTTATTTTTGTTTACTTCATGCTGTCGGATCGCCTGAAGCGTGAAAATTATGATGTCTGGCGACTGAACTACCTGCTGATTATCACCTTTGCAATCGGCGGCGCTATCAGGATCTTTTTCTACAACTACTCATCGGGCGCTCGTCTCTCAAACTACCTGCTGCAGGTTGAGCCGATCGTTCTGACGCTATTGATCTACCAGTCAAAGAGAGTCTGGAAGCCCGTGATGTTTGCGATGTTTGTTTTCTTCCAGGTGTACTACCTCTACTACAACACCATTTCGCTTAAACAGGCGGTAGTAGGGTATGAAGTGGCGCGTGAATTTAAGTTAGTTCACTAAGACGAGAGCTGAAAATGATTCGATTATCCCCCCTGTTTTTGATTGCCGCGCCGTTACTGGCGCAGGCAACAGATGCCCCGGCTTCGGTTGTGATCGCAGCCTATGGCGACTCGACTACCGCCGGTGTGACTTCCTCTGGCGGACGCAACGTCATCAGCAAAGAGAATGAAATGACCTGGCTGCAGCAGATGCTGCAGGAAAAATATGGTCCGGGCGTGCGTATCGAAAATCATGGTTCGCCGGGCGCGCAGGTCTCAGAACTGGTTAACTCAAAGGTGAGCTGGGAACAGCGTATGGCGCAATCGGATGCCAGCATCATTCTGATCAACTACGCCATTAATGATGCGCGCGTCTTTTCGGGCAAGGATCGTCATGGCGCGGAAAGTCCGCAGGAGTTTAACCGTATCCTGACAGAACTGGTAAAAACGGCTAAAGCTCATGGCAAACAGGTAGTGCTACAGCAGCCTAATCCGCTGTGTGGCCGTGCCGAACGCTGGAATGTCTGGCCCTATGTTTATCAGATCAATGCCGTGGCGCAGCAGCAGCAGGTGCCCGTGGTGAAGCAGTACGAGATGATTAAGCAGCAAAAAGAGTGGAGCAATCAGATGTCACCTGACTGTATTCACCCGACGAAGGATCTTTATCAGTTTAAAGCAGAGCAGACGTTCGCACTGTTAAGCCAGGATTTTGATGCTGTTTTTAAATCAACTCACTAAACAGGTTATTTAAAAACCGAGGAGCAGGGCGATATGTACGTATTAATGATGGTGCTGTCATTAGTAATGGCACTGATGGTGTTACGGTTATTCTCTTTTCACCGCGGCGTTTATAACGGCAGCGGCATTAAAAGTATCTCTGGATTGCGCGCGCTGCTTGCGAGCATCGTTGCCTTTTCACACTTTGCACATTATGTCTATTCACTCGACCATGAGTGGATTTTTGATAAAGACTATTTTGCCTGGCTGTCGCAGGGTAACTTTTTTGCCAACTCTGGTAAATTCGGTGTCGCCCTGTTTTTCATGATCTCTGCTTTCCTGTTCTATCGCTGGCTGGATAACGACAAACTGACAACCGCTGAACTGACGCACAAACTGCTGAAGTCACGTATCCGACGCATCGTGCCGATGTTCTGGTTCTCAGCGCTGCTGATCGTGGTCATTGGCTGGTTCAGCGGCGATGTCGTTGCAGACGGTGGGATGCTGGTTGATGCTGTGCGCTGGTTCCTGTTTGTCGGCAATTACCATATCGGTTCTATTCCTACGGCCAATATCAATGCCGGAGTCGAATGGACGTTGCGGCTGGAGTGGCTACTCTACTTGTCAATTCCGCTTATTTATTTGCTGAATCGAGCCACCAGTAACCGCTTCAAAATGCTGCTAATCATGGGGTCGATTGGGGGGATTTTAGTCGTCGCCGTGGCGCTGCGCCTTTGGGGTTCTGCCTATACCGACCCGCGTCCGGTGCTGGGCTTTGCAACCGGTTATCTGGCATGGCACTACCGCGACCGCTTCCTGGCATTCCGCTCATCCGGTGCGGCGGCGTCGCTGGCCATTCTGCTGGCGGTTATTGCGTTGTTCTTTACCAGCAGCACGTTTTATTACCTGATTTTCCTCGTGCTTCTGGCCGTGGTGTTTTTCATCATCAGCAGCGGCAACTCGCTGTTTGGATTGCTGGAGAGCAAAACCCTGATGTCGGTGGGAGAGGTCAGCTACAGCCTCTATTTGATTCATGGCATCGTGCTTTATTTCATCAAAAAGATCCCGGAATCACTCATACAGCATAACTTCTTCTTCTATACCCTGCTTTCCACCCTGTTCTTTGTGGCGTCATTTTATGTTGCCAGACTGACCTATCTCTATGTGGAGAAGCCATTTATACGCAGTAGTCATAAGAAAAAAGACGCGGCTAACGCCTCGGCAACAATTTAGGACATCACCGGTTACCCTGCTACGTCCAAACGTTATATCTTTGAAATTGGAAATGTTTTTAATGAGGTGCTGGCAATGAAGGACATTCGCTTCTCTATCGTAATCCCCGCGTACAATGCGTCAGAATCCATTGTAACCACGCTGGATTGCGTTAAAGCGCAGACGTATCGCAATTTCGAAGTCATCATCGTTGATGATAAGTCTGCGGATGCCGCCGCCCTGGCGGACGTGGTTCGCAGCGAACGCTACCAGGATCTCAACATCAATCTGGTGCTCTCTGAGGTCAAACTCAATGGAGCCGGCGCGCGGAATAAAGGCATTGAGCTGGCAACCGGCGACTATGTCAGCTTCCTTGACGCCGATGATGAGTGGGCCGCTGACAAACTGCAGCAGGTGAACGAAAAAATTGCTCAGCTGGAAGCGCAGGGCAAAAAGAATTTCGTCATTTTCAGCCAGGTGAATATCTATCAGGATGGCTCGTTCCTGAAAGTGATGCCGATGCAGCCGCCGGGCAAGAATGAAACGGTCGCCGAATATCTGTTTGGCTGTTACGGCTTTATCCAGACCAGTACCATTGTGCTGAAGCGCGAAGACGCGGCGAAAATTCAGTTCGATACCCGCTACATCCGTCATCAGGATTATGATTTCTGCATTCGTGCCGACCGCATGGGCTATGACTTTGTGATGATCGCCGCACCGCTGGCGAACTACCACCTGGTCACGAAATTTGGCTCGAAGCATAAAGGCGAATCGGTGAACTACTCGATGTTCTGGCTTGATAGCATGAAGCCGCATCTTACCCCGCGTGATATCCACACCTACAAAGCTTTTAAGCTGCCGCTGCGCTACAAGATGGATGGCAAGTCGCTGATGGCGAGCCTGAGCTTTGCTCGCTACTTCTTCCTCACCAATAAAGACAACCGTGCTTATTTTATGAACCGGGTTAAAGACAAGGTCAAAGCACGTTTTGGCGGTGAAAAAGCGATCTCCTGACGCGTACCGCACCTCGCTCTGCTCCTGATGCCAGGAGCACCTCTCTTTTCGATTAATTCAGGGTTGAAGATGAATACTTCTGTTGGAACCGTTGGCATTGTCATGCCTATGTATAATGCACGTCAGACGGTGTTACGTGCGGTGCAATCGGTTATCAATCAGCACTATACCGACTGGCATCTCTATCTGGTCAACGATAAATCAACCGATGACTCGCTGGAGTTTGTGCGTGAGCATTGTCAGGATCCGCGCATTACCATTCTGGATAACGCGGTCAACATGGGCGCAGCTGAGACCCGAAATGTCGGGCTACGCGCGGCCACTGAAGAGATTATCGCCTTTCTCGATAGCGACGATGAGTGGCATGCGGATAAACTGACCCAGCAGGTGGCCGCCATCGCGGCCGGTGATGATTTTGTAATTACCGAATATCACTATAAAACCCGGAAGGCTGAGCACGACATTACCTACGGCAAACCTTACCTGCAGCAGGAAAACTTTGTGAAGAAGCAGTATCGCGTCTGCTTCTCTTCCGTCTGTTTCCGCCGTCCGCCGCAGGGGCTTTTCTTCCAGCGCAAAGGCCACGAAGATTTCCTGTTTTTGTATGAATTATTCACCCGCTATAAGCAGGCGCGCGTAATTCAGACGATTCTGGTCAACTATTACGAATTAGGCGATTCCCTTTCCCGTAATAAGAACAAAGCGGCCCAGTGGCACCTTGAATTATTAAGAATTATCTATAAAAACAATCCTTTAAAAATCTATTACTATTACGCCTGGTATATGGTGAATGGTGTGCTGTTTACCCTTAAGCATCGTTAAGCCTGTCGGCAGGATTGTCTTTAAAATTTGAGGTGGATAGCGTTTCATGAAAAAAATTGTCCTGGTGATCAAAGATGCTTATTCGTATGCGGGCACCGAGAACATCTGTAACTTCATGTCAGAGTGTCTTGGCGAGACCCATGAAGTCACCATCTACTCGCTGGAAGGCAGTGGAAAAACCTTTTACCCGTTTGAGCACGTCAAACAGATCGTCAGCTTTGAAGGGCAGAGCAATCCGATCAAAAGCGCGGTTGCCCGGATTCACGAAGAGGGTTTCGATACCGTCTTCCTGATCAGCATGGGTCGCCTGAGCGTGATGTTCGCTTTCTGGAATCTGCTGGCGATGAAGAAGAAGCGGGGCAAAGCCTACGCCTGCGAACACATCGCCATTAACTCCTTCAGCAAACCGATTAAGTTCCTCAAGTTTCTGCTGCTGCGCTACTACGACCGCGTGATTGTTCTGACCGACAAAGATCATCAGGTGTTCAGCCGCTGGCGCATTCCCAGCAAGCAAATCCCCAACCCGGTGGTTTACAAAGACTATCAGCGCCAGACCCGTCATCGCCAGGCGCTGGCCGTAGGCCGTCTGGATAACCAGAAGGGCTTTGACCTGATGCTGGATATCTGGCGCGACTTCGCCCGCAGCCATCCTGACTGGACGCTGGTGATTGCCGGTGACGGTGAACTGCGTCAGCAGCTGCATGACCAGGCCGCGGTGCTGGGCATCACCGACAGCGTGAAGTTTGTCGGAAAAGTCAGCAATATTAATGACTACTATCGCGACAGCGACATGGCGCTGATGACCTCGCGCTATGAAGGATTGCCACTGGTGCTGCTGGAAGCAAAATCCTGGTCACTGCCGGTTGTGGCATATGACTGCCCGACCGGGCCACAGGAGATCATCAATCACGGTGAAGATGGTTTCCTGGTTCCGATGAACGACAAAGCCACGTTTCTGGCCCGAATGGAGCAGCTCGCCAGCGATGACGCGCTGTTCTATGCCATGAGCGAGAAAACGAAACAGACCGCGCTGAAATTCGACGGTAATCAGATTAAGCAAAGCTGGCTCTCATTGGTTTAACCGGAGCTGGAAAAGCTCACTTGCGACGTGCCTCAGGGACACCGCCATGGCCAATGGCCTTATTGACTACGGGAAATGATGCATGAAAAGAAGAGAAGTTTTACAGACCGCCGCCTCCGCTCTGGTGGGGGCTCTCTCCGTGAGCACCTTTTCCAGCTACGCTGCAAAAAGTAACGGTATCGCCCTGAAGCCGGTTGATGCCACTGACGTGCCTAAAGGCGACGTGCCAATTCTGACCCCGGAAAATGTCTACGCCATGCCGCCGCAGTTCTGGCAGGGTTTTGAAGGCAAACTCTGGATTGGTAAAGCAGGTGCAGATGCCAGCAAACCGGGCAACCAGATCCCGGTCTTCCTGCGTGATGCCAGCGGCAAAGTGTCGGAGATTGCTCAGCCTATCGCGCTGAACAAAGGTAACTTTGCCCAGTTTATTCAGGACAATGCTGCGCTGATTGCCAATCCTTCACATTCGATGGCAGTCGAGGACAGCAACGGTCAGACGCTGTTTAACATCGCCGATGTCAGTCGTCCAGGCGCTGCAGATTTCAGTCAGCGTCTGGCCCAGCCTGCCGGTTATCAGCTGATTGGTGAGATCCCGTCCGTAGCGGAGTTACGCAAAACCCGTCCGCTGTTTGAAGGGGCGAAGGTTAAGCTTAAAAGCTGGCATGAAGGACGGGAAGTCGGCGGCGGCGAGTTTGTCGGCAGCTTCCAGCCCGCTCAGAATGATGGCGGCGTCATCTTTGCCGGGCAGGGCTTTCACTGGCGTCGCGTGGTAGACGATTTTAACCGCCTGACCCTGTTTGATTTCGGTGCGATTGCCGATGGCCAGACCGATACGGCGCCCGCCATTATGGCGATGTTCCAGTGGTCACAGCAGGCAAACCAGCAGATTTGTATCCAGTTCCCGGCCGGTACCTTTATGGTCTCCGCTTGTAACCTGGGCGAAAAGAATCTTAATTTATTCCGTATCTCAGGGGCGATGGTGAACTTCGGCTACTTCCCGGCGACCACGATTGTCTCTGATGGCAAATCAGACTTCGTCTTTGAGATGAATGCCCGTCGCGTTGAGCTTTCAAACCTCATTTTCAACGGCAACACCGACAAAAATCCAAATCAGCAGGGGCTGTTCCAAAATACCTGTCCGGGTGGACAATTTTTCCGTGGTGCCTGCCTGCGCTTTACTGCTGTCGGCGGCACCGCCATCAGCCTGCTGGACACACTCGATTGTAAAATCGACCAGTGGTACGCCTCACGCTGCAGCGGCGATGTGATTAAAGCGGGCTGGTCAGGACAAAAGCAGGGCAACTGGGACCACAGTACTGCGATTGAGCTGTCAAACTTTAACGCGCAGCATTGCCGCGGCGGTAAAGTGCTTAACCTGCCGCGCTGTGCTCAGTCGATCATCCATAATGGCTGGATTGAGCACTGTGATAACCCTGGCGATATCTCCAACGGCCAGTGGATTGTCGATGCGCTCAGCATTGAGGATTGTAAGAATCCGCTGATCGCACATAACAGCCGTCTGAACATGCGCCAGACCAGCCTGCAGTCGGGCAGCTGGATCGACAATTCCATGCAGGGCGACCGCCTGCTCAGCATCTGGGAGATGGGATCGACCCGCGTTGAGTCCTATGGCGTCGCGCTCGATGGCAGCCTGAAGTACAACTACATCACCTCGCGCTGGCGTTTAGAGAATAACACTAACCAGGAAACCTGGTTTGATCTCGGCAGCCTCTACTCCCCGACCGTGGGTGATTCGTGGGAGATCGAAATTTTTGGTCAGTCGCAGTTCAGCAACGGCAGTGGCGATAAGCCGCTGATGAACCTGATCGGTGACAAGACTACCGGTGGCCGCGCCATGATCCATGTACAGCGCAAAAAAGATCGCTCTGAAGCGAGCTGGTCGGCCGAAGGCAGCAGCCCGATTGTCGATGTGCGCTATGTGGCTGAGCATGACACCGATGTCCGCATCTTCGTCAAACTGGCGGGCTGGACGCCGTCGGTGGCCGTGCTGGTGAAAACCACCGGTAAAGATCGCTTTGTCACCGGTCGCTGTGCGCGCGTTAACGCGAAGATGGAGAAGGGCAATCCTCCGGCGGGCGACGCGACTAAACGCGCGCCGCAGCGCTTCAGCCTGCACAACGGCAAAGCGGGCGTGGGCGCTAATGAACAGGGCGACCTGCTGATGGCTTCCCGTCCGCTCTCCGCCGATCAGGTCGATACCAGCAAGCCAGAAGGCTTTGTTTCCGTCGTGATCAACGGCAAACAGGTCGCACTGCCTTACTTCGCAATCAAGTCGTAACACCTTGCATCACGGCCGCCACAACGGAGGCGGCCGGTTTTAACAGGAGCACTACCTTTGGGTGCGTTATCCCGTAAAGCATGACTTTAAACAGAGTTCATTTTGCCCATTGCGGATCTGGGCGGCTTAAAGAATTAAAAAAATTTATTCGGAGTTGTTATGAAAATTTTATTGGTGGGTAACCACACGTGTGGGAATCGCGGGGATGGCGCGATTCTTCGTGGACTGATTGATTCAATGAAGTCTGCACGCAGTGATTTAGAGATTGATGTTATTAGCCGTTATCCAACCAGCTCCGGTTATCTGCTCCAGCAGGATATTCAGCAGGACGCGCTGTATCTGCACAACAGCAAATCAGGCAAAGGTCTGGTCGGTTCGTTTAAGCGTAAAGTCGCGAACCGCCTGATGCCCGATATCATGATGGCGCATCTGGGCAAGGGCGGGATCTTTAAGTCTTTCTCTGTCCCCCCGCACCTGAAGGCGTTTACTGACAGCCTTGCAAAATATGATGCGATTATTCAGGTTGGCGGATCGTTCTTCGTTGACCTCTATGGCGTGACCCAGTTTGACCATGCGCTCTGCGCGCTGATGGCGAAAAAGCCGATCTACCTGATCGGTCACTCGGTGGGGCCATTCCAGAACCCGCGCGTCAATGCGCTGGCAAACTTTGTCTTTGATCGGGTCGACAGCCTGGTGCTGCGTGAATCGGTCAGTCTTGACCTGATGAAGCGCGATGGCGTGACCAGCTCTAAAGTCGCGTCTGGCGTTGATACCGCTTTCCTGGTGCGCGCACGCGAAGTCGAAAATCCGAGCCATAACCTGCTCTACTGGCAGGGCATTATCGATGGCCGTAAAACCATCGCGATCACCGTGCGTGAACTGGCACCGTTTGATAAACGTCTGGGTGTGACGCAGAAAGAGTATGAAGCGGCATTTGGCCGGGTGATCAATGCCATGATTGCTGAAGGCTATCAGGTTGTGGCGTTCTCAACCTGTACCGGCATCGACAGCTATGCCAAAGATGACCGCATGGTTGCACTGACCCTGCGTGACCACGTGACGCAGCCTGAACATTACCATGTCATTATGGATGAGTTTAATGACCTGGAACTGGGCATCCTGCTGAATCATTGTCATCTGACCATTGGTACCCGCCTGCACTCGGCGATTATCTCCATGAACTTTGGCACCCCGGCTGTGGCGATCAACTACGAGCACAAGTCGATGGGTGTGATGAACCAGCTTGGTCTGCCGCAGATGGCAACCGATGTGAAAAGCCTGATGGATGGCTCGCTAATCGACAAGGTGAAAACTGTGCTTGCCGATTACGACAACATCAAGCTCAAGGTCGACACGGCCGTTGCGAATGAAAGGGAAATTGGCAACCGGATCACTGAAGAGATTCTCAAAGTATTAGGGTAATGTGATGAAACTGACTTTTTTCACCATGCGTTTCCCGGTTGCCTCTGAGACATTCGTATTAAATCAGGTAACCCATTTTATTGATGCCGGTTACGAGGTGGAGATTATTTCAGTCTTTCCCGGCGATTTAGTGAACCGGCATGCCGCTTTTGATGAGTATGGTCTGGCGGCAAAGACGCATTATCTGCTGCCGGAAGAGAAGATCTCGATTGTCGATAAACTGAACCAGCGCATCAGGCTGGTGCTGCCAAAAGTGACGAAGCCGTCGCTGCTGCGTTCGCTGAATGTGCGCCGTTATGGCGCGCAGTCCAGTAAACTGCTGCTGCCGTCAATTGTGGCGAATGCAAAGCAGACTTTCACCGCAGATGTGTTTCTGGTGCATTTCGGCTATGCCGGTGCCCTGGCCAACAAGCTGCGTGAGCTGGGTGTGCTCAAGGGTAAACAGGCGACCGTGTTTCACGGCGCCGATATTTCCCGTCGTCACATTCTGGAGGAGCACAAACTCGACTATGTGAATCTGTTCCGCCAGAGTGAGCTGATGCTGCCTATCAGCAATTTGTGGAAGAACAAGCTTATTGAGATGGGCTGCCCGCCGGAAAAAATCCACGTTACGCGTATGGGCATTGAGCCGGAGAAGTTTAACTTCCAGCCGCGCCAGGCGTTTCAGACGCCGCTGCGTATCGTTTCGGTGGCACGTCTGACCGAGAAGAAAGGGCTGGATGTGGCGGTTAAAGCCAGCGCCATCCTGAAGCAGCGTGGCGGTCAGTTTCAGTACACCATTATCGGTAACGGCGATCAGGATGAGATGATGCGTGATTTCATCGCCCGCGAGGGAATGGAAGATTGCGTCAGCATGCCGGGCTTTAAACCGCAGGAGGAGATCCGTCGCGCGCTGAGTGAAGCTGACATCTTCCTGCTGCCCTCCAAAACCGCCGCAGATGGCGATATGGAAGGTATTCCGGTCGCACTGATGGAGGCGATGGCTGTCGGCCTGCCGGTGGTCTCAACCTTCCACAGCGGCATTCCGGAGCTGATTGAGAACAACGTTTCTGGCTGGCTGGTGGAAGAGGACGATCCTGAGGCGCTGGCGGAGACGCTGCTGAAGCTCTCTCAGGGTGAAGTGGATGTGGCGCCCGTGGTCGCGGCCGCCCGTCACAAAGTTGAGACTGAATTTAATCAGCATATCGCCTACGGCGAACTGGCACAGATTCTGGAGCGACTGGTGTGAGTGGATTTAAGTCACAGGCGATTTGGCTGTTCGGCAGCACCTGCTTCTCGGCGGTGCTGCAGGTTGCACAGCTAAGCTTTCTCGCCCGCAAACTGGAAACCCACGAGCTGGGTCTGTTAGCCATCATCAACGCCATCCTGGCGGTGGCGGGTGTGCTGCAGGATATGGGGATGAGCAGTTATCTGGTGCATCGCCAGAACATTACCCGTCGTGAGCAGAGCACTATCTACTGGGTGAACGTCTCACTCAGCTTGTGTACTGGCCTGATCATGCTGCTGATCGCCTTCCCGGTCTCCTGGTTCTATCACCTGCCGGAGCTGGTGGGTCTGATCATGCTGACCAGCCTCAACTTCCTGGTGCTGGGGCATCTGTCGCAGTATCAGGCGCACTACATCAAAACCAAGCGGATGGTTTCGCTGGCGAAGATTGAGATGGGCACCAAGCTGTTTGCCTTCCTCTGTGTGGTGGCGATGCTGGAGTTCACCTCGCTCACCGTAGCGGCGGCGATTCTCGGTCTGTTCATCAACGCCTTTACCCGCATCCTCTGCATGATTGCGCTGGGTGAGAAGTCGTGGCGTCCAACCTGGGAGTTCGATAAAGCCACCTTTATCGGTGCGATTCGCTACGGCAGCTATCAGCTCGGTTCGCAGACCATTAACCAGCTGCGTACCCAGGCCGATGCGCTGGTAGTGGGTAAAGTGATGGGTGCCGAGATGCTGGGTGTTTACTCGCTGGCGAAAGAGCTGGTGCTGCAACCGCTGAAGCTGGTGACGCCGGTGATTAACCGACTGGCACTGCCGCGCTTTGCAGAGAAACAGCACGATGCCGAGCAGCTGAAGAAGCTGTTCCTGAAGGGCACGCTGGGGATCATGCTGTTCAGCAGCGCGATGTACCTTGCGATTGGTATCCTGTCACCGGTCATTGTGCGTGTACTTTATGGCGCGTCGCATGAGCAGGTCTATCACCTGATCCCGCTGATGCTGCTGTTTGGTATGCTGCGACCGATGGGCGGTCTGACCGGGGCAATTTCCCAGGCCAACGGGCGTACCAACGTTGAGTTCTACTGGAACATCGTGGCAAGTATTGTGGTTCTGGCGGTACTGGCAACCACCTTTATCTGGCCAAACGTCCTCTATGTGGCGCTGACGCTCTCCATCTCGCAGATCCTGATCTCTGCACTGGCTCATCCGTTCTTTATCAAGCCGGTAATTGGCATTCGGTTTATTCCCTATGCCCGGCAGTGGGTGGCGGTGTCGGTGGTGTTTGTCGGCATAATGTTGCTGGTGAATCACTTTAATCTGTTTGTGATGCCGGAGTGGTTTGAAGGCTGGTTGTAATCACAATTGCGTTATATCAACGGGCGGCCTCAGGGTCGCCCGTTTTCATTTATGGCTGGTATCAGCCGCACGGCGACCTGGTATGGAAATAACAGAGGCGATGTTCGATTACTGATTGTCTTTATTCAGTTTATGCCGTTGCTGGCAATGGGCAAAATGCCGAATTTCCAAGTTATGACAGAGAGTTACTGTCCGATTTTCAGATAAAGATTATACTTGCTCTTCCGGCCGATCCTGCATAATCGACCCACATCTTCATTTTATTAAACGGAATAAATATGACCAAGCTTAAAGCAGTAATCCCGGTTGCGGGCCTCGGTATGCATATGCTCCCTGCGACTAAAGCCATTCCGAAAGAGATGCTGCCTGTCGTCGATAAACCGATGATCCAGTACATCGTTGACGAGTGTGTTGCCGCGGGTATCAAAGAGATTGTGCTGGTCACGCATGCATCGAAAAATGCCGTAGAAAACCACTTCGACACCACCTATGAGCTTGAAGCCCTGCTGGAAGCGCGCGTGAAGCGTCAGCTGCTGAGCGAAGTGCAGTCTATCTGCCCGCCAGGCGTGACCATCATGAACGTGCGCCAGGCGCAGCCGCTGGGTCTGGGCCACTCGATTCTCTGTGCCCGTCCGATGATCGGCGATAATCCATTTGTGGTCGTACTGCCAGACGTGCTGCTGGATGACTCCACCGCTGACCACATGCGTTATAACCTTGCGGCGATGGTTGCCCGTTTCGAAGAGACCGGCCACAGCCAGGTCCTGGCACAGCATATGCCAGCGTCCGATCTCTCTGAGTACTCGGTGATCACCACTGCAGAGCCGATTGATCACCCTGGCGACATCAGCACCATTACCGATTTCGTTGAGAAGCCTGAAGATACCGCCGGCCTGAGCTCTGACCTGGCTGCGGTAGGCCGCTATGTCCTCTCTGCTGATATCTGGGCGGAACTGGAGCGCACTGAGCCAGGCGCGTGGGGCCGTATCCAGTTGACCGATGCCATCGCCAGCCTGAGCAAACATAAAACCGTTGATGTTTCGCTGCTGACCGGTCACAGTTTCGACTGTGGTCGTAAGCTCGGTTACATGCAGGCGTTTGTCTCTTACGGCCTGCGCAGCAACGCGCAGGGTCGCGATTTCCGCGAAGCTATCCAGACCATCCTCGCAAAACAACAGTAATTTATTTGCCGCGTCCTGCGCGGCAGATTGAAAGGAGCTCACATGGCAATTTTAGTCACGGGCGGAGCAGGGTATATCGGCTCCCATACGGTACTGGCGCTGTTGCAGCGCGGTGATGATGTTGTGGTTCTGGATAACCTCTGCAATGCCTCACGCGAAGCGATTAACCGCGTTGAGAAACTGGCAGGCAAAAAAGCGACCTTCGTTGAAGGCGATATCCGTGATCGCGCCTGTCTGCGTGACCTGTTTGCATCCAACAGCATTTCAGCCGTAATCCACTTCGCTGCGCTTAAAGCTGTCGGTGAATCTACGCGTATGCCGCTGGAGTACTACGAGAACAACGTCGCGGGCACCGTGGTGCTGCTGGAAGAGATGCGTGATGCCGGCGTCTGGAACTTTATCTTCAGCTCATCAGCAACCGTTTATGGCGCAGATGCCCCGGTTCCCTACGTTGAAACTACCCCGATTGGCGGCACTACCAGTCCATACGGCACCTCTAAGCTGATGACAGAATTCGTGATGCGCGACTTCGCCAAAGCTGAGCCAAAATTCAAAGCGATTGCCCTGCGTTACTTCAATCCGGTTGGCGCGCATGAGTCAGGCGAAATCGGTGAAGATCCGGCGGGCATCCCAAACAACCTGCTGCCGTACATCGCGCAGGTCGCGATCGGTCGTCTGGAGAAACTGGGCGTGTTTGGCGGTGATTACGATACGCCAGACGGAACCTGTCTGCGTGACTACATCCACGTTGTGGACCTGGCGGAAGGGCACCTGAAAGCGCTGGATTATCTTAGCAAAGTTGAGGGCTACACCGCCTTTAACCTGGGCGGCGGCAAAGGCTTCTCAGTGCTGGAGATGATCAAAGCCTTTGAGAAGGCGTCTGGCAAGGCGATCCCGTTTGAGATCAAACCACGTCGCGATGGCGACCTGCCTGCGTTCTGGGCCGATGCGTCACTGGCGAACACGACGCTCGACTGGCGCGTGACGCGTGGTATCGATGAGATGATGCGCGATACGTGGAACTGGCAGAGCAAGAACCCGAATGGGTTTAGGTAAAAGAAAAATAGTTAACAAAGCCTGTCTACGGACAGGCTTTTTTGCGTTATAAATCATACAAATCTACAGACTTTGAACTAGAACAGGAAAATGATAATATCGCAGGTTTGATATCATTAATTGTCTAAGTTAAAGGGTATTTGTCAGTAAGTATTCAGCACTTTTAACGTGACGAAACAACTCTAAAATCTGGCTTAGTTTATAGTCTTGTGGTAGCTGTCAAGCCAGGGGCGGTAGCGTGGTGTATGCACCTGTCGAACATAAATTAATCATTTTGAAAAATTGAAAACAGAGCGTAATTTATGAAGTATAGTTTGGGTTATCTCATTGATTTAGTGACAGTTATCACTGAGAAAGAGCTGAAGGTTCGATATAAAAGTAGTTTTTTAGGTTATTTGTGGTCCATAGCAAATCCTCTTCTTTTCGCGATGATATACTACTTCATCTTCAAACTGATCATGCGGGTTCAGATACCAAATTATACGATTTTTATTATTACCGGATTATTCCCATGGCAATGGTTCGCAAGTACAACATCAAATTCTCTTTTTTCATTTATCGCTAATGCACAGATAATAAAAAAGACAGTTTTTCCCAGATCAGTTATACCCTTCAGTAATGTCATGATGGAATGCTTACACTTTTTATGTACCATTCCTGTGATTATAGTATTTTTATTTATTTACGACATGACACCACACTGGAATTGGATATATGGAATACCATTAATAGGTATAGGCCAATTGTTATTTTCATATGGAATAGCACTGTTTCTGTCAACGCTCAACCTGTTTTTCAGGGATTTAGAAAGGTTTGTTACATTAGGGATTATGTTGCTTTTCTATTGTACCCCGATCCTGTACGCGGGAGACATGATACCAGCGAATTACCAGTGGTTAGTTGAATACAATCCATTAGCTGATATGGTTTTAAGCTGGAGGGAGTTGTTTATGAATGGTAATCTCGATTATGAAAAAATCCTCTCGCTATATGGTATGGGAATAATTACTGTTATTGTCGGTTCCTGGGTGTTCAATAAATTAAAATTTCGGTTTGCAGAGATCCTATAATGGAAGTAGCAATAGAATTCACATCTGTTACAAAGCGTTATCCTTTATATCATCATATTGGCTCCGGAATAAAAGAGCTAATTTTCAATCCCAAGCGTGCATTGACACTACTCTCTGGCAGAAGTTATCTGGCAATTGAAGATATTACATTTACTGTTGAAAAAGGTGAATCTGTAGCACTCATTGGTCGCAATGGCGCAGGTAAGAGTACTTCGCTTGGATTGGTTGCTGGTGTAATTAAACCTACTGCGGGAACCGTTAGAACCACTGGCCGAGTTGCATCTATGCTGGAATTAGGTGGAGGGTTTCATCCAGAACTCACGGGGCGTGAAAATATTCGCCTAAATGCAACTCTCCTGGGATTACGGCGTAAACAATTAAACGAGAGAATTGACAAGATAATTGAGTTTTCAGAACTAGGCGAATTTATTGATGAACCTATTCGTGTTTATTCAAGCGGTATGTTGGCCAAGTTAGGTTTTTCGGTCATTACGCAGGTAGACCCCGACATCCTGATTATTGATGAAGTTTTAGCTGTTGGGGATTATGCATTTCAAAAAAAATGCATCGATACCATAAATCAGTTTAAAGCCAGGGGCGTAACGATTTTATTTGTAAGTCATAATCTTGGCGACATTGAGAAGATTTGCGACCGAGTTATATGGATTGAAAATCACCGATTAAAAGCGAGTGGTAGCGCCGAGAATATATTACAACAATATCGTTCTTCAATGTAAGGAAACATCGAATGAGTATTCATTATAATAAAGTTAAACTTTATACAAGTCATCATAAACCAAGCGCTTTTCTATCATCGCCAGCTATTAAACCTATACACGTTGGTAAAGCTAATAGTTATAATGACATTTGCTGTCAGGGTGATGATTCTGGTGATAACATTTCAGTAAAAAACCCTTTTTATTGCGAACTGACTGCTCAATATTGGGTGTGGAAGAATGATGTTTCTTCTGAATATATTGGTTTTATGCATTACAGACGCCATCTTAACTTTTCGGAAAAACAAGATTATCCAGAAGATGTATGGGGCGTTGTTAATGATGAAATTATTTCTGAAGAGTACGAAGAAAAGTTCGGATTGAATGAAGCGTCAATAGTTAATGCGATTGCTGATAATGATATTTTATTACCTAAGAAATGGAGCGTTAGACAGGCAGGTAGTAAGAATAACTATGAGCATTATAAGATCTCACAGCATCTGCATATCGAGGACTATCAGGCAGCCATAGATAGTCTGTTATATCTTTATCCAGAATATGCAGCTGCTGTAAAAATGTTTAATAGCGCTCATGATGGTTATTATACCAATATGTTCGTCATGAAGTCTGACCTTTTTACAGAATATTCCGAGTGGTTGTTCAGTATATTTGACGACCTTGAAATTAATTTTTCAATGAAAAATTATAGTGCACAAGAGAAGCGAGTCATTGGGCATATTTCAGAGCGTCTTTTTAATATATTTTTAATCCATAAAGAGAATGCTTCTGGATTGAAGAAGAAAGAACTGCAACGGACTTTTGTCAAAACAGAAACTTTTAACGGGAAGTTAAAGCCAGCTTTTACAGAAAATAACGTACCTGTCGTCATTTGTTTCGATGATAATTATTCTTTGAGCGGCGGCGCACTGATTAATTCTATTATCAAAAATAGTAATCCTGCCGACAATTATGACATTGTAGTATTAGAAAACGGAGTTTCAGCAAGAAACAAATCTCGATTTTATTCTTTGCTAAAAGGAAGAAATAATTTTTCATTACGTTTTTTCGATGTGAATGCATTTAGTGAGATGAAAAGCGTTTATACGCGCGCGCATTTCAGTGCAGCAACCTATGCCAGACTTTTCATACCTTCTATTTTCTGCGATTTCGAAAAAGTACTGTTCATAGATGCCGATACTATAGTTGAAAGCGATGTTGCTGAACTGGTTCATACTGAGCTTGGGGAAAACTTAATCGCTGCTGTCAGGGACATAGTGATGGAGGGATTCGTCAAGTTTGGTGCTATTGCTCACATTGATGAACCTAAAAACCTGTCGGCGAATCAGTATCTTGAACAAGTATTAGGCATGAAAGAAACGCACAATTACTTCCAGGCGGGTATTATTCTCTTTAATATTAATCAGATGAGAAAGGAAAATACATCTGCCCGCCTAATGGAAGCAATGAAAGCTCGTAGATACTGGTTCCTGGATCAGGATATCATGAATAAAGTATTTTACGACCGTGTCCACTACCTGCCAGGTGAATGGAATGTATATCATGGCAATGGAAACACAGATGATTTCTTCCCAAATCTAAAATTTGAAACTTATATGGGTTTTTTAAAATCACGTAAGCAGCCTAAAATGATTCATTTTGCTGGAGAAAATAAACCATGGGATGCTCCACATGTTGATTTCTTCGATAATTTTATGTCCTACATAAATGGCACTCCGTGGCAGAAAGAAGTTTATGATCGCTTAAATAAAACAGGTTATTCATCGCATTCGGCGACGGTTAATCAGCATGTTTTATTTCAGACAAAAATAAAAAGAAAAATCATGCCTTACTTAAATAAATTTGCTCCTGTTGGCAGCAAACGTAGGCAAATAATTGCTCGTAACTATTATAAAATTCGTCGTATCATTTTAGGTTAACTTATGAAAAAAAATATTCTGATTGTTGGTGCTGGCTTTTCTGGTGCAGTGATTGGCCGTGAGTTGGCAGAAGATGGACACAATGTTCGTATTATTGATGCACGCAATCACATAGCAGGTAACTGTTACAGTGAAAGAGATGCGAATACTGGTGTGATGGTACATACTTACGGACCACATATTTTTCACACCGACAATGAAAAAGTGTGGAACTATGTTAATGCACATTGTGAAATGATGCCTTACGTCAACCGTGTCAAAGCAACTGTAAATGGGAGTGTTTACTCACTACCTATTAACTTGCATACAATCAATCAATTTTTTGGCAAGACATGTAATCCAGCCCAAGCCAAAGAACTTATTGAGTCTAAAGGCGATAAAACTATTCTTGATCCTCAGACATTTGAAGAGCAAGCTTTACGCTTTGTGGGCAAAGAATTATATGAAGCCTTTTTTAAAGGCTACACAATAAAGCAATGGGGAATGGAGCCGAAAGAGTTGCCCGCTTCCATTTTAAAAAGGCTGCCTGTAAGGTTTAACTATGATGATAATTATTTTAATCATAAGTTTCAAGGTATGCCTAAAGAGGGTTATACCCCTATTGTTGAGTCGATCCTGCAGCATAAAAATATCAAAGTTGAATTAAATACATTTTTTGAGAAAAGTGAAAAAGAAAAGTATGACCATGTATTTTATAGTGGTCCTTTAGACGGCTACTTTGATTTTACATTAGGTCGTTTAGGTTATAGAACGCTTGATTTCAAACGTTTTGAAACTGAAGGTGATTATCAGGGCTGTGCAGTAATGAACTATGGTGAAGTCGAAGTTCCTTATACACGAATTACTGAACACAAGTATTTTTCTCCATGGGAGGATCACGATAAGTCGGTATGTTATAAAGAATTCAGCCGATCCTGTACCGATAAAGATATACCTTATTATCCGATTCGTCAGATGGGTGAAATGCAGCTCTTAAATCAATATCTGGATGAAGCAGAGAAAGAGCAAAATATTACCTTCATTGGGCGGCTTGGCACTTATCGTTATCTGGATATGGATGTCACCATTAAAGAAGCATTAGATGTAGTTGATAAATACCGTGAGGCTCTAAATAACCATCATAAAATGCCAGTTTTCTCGGTCAATCCTAGATGAAAATCACCGCTTTAATAGTGACCTTTAATCGTATCGAAAAACTTAAAAAGTGTTGGGCTGCAGTAGAGCCTCTACCTTTTCATGAAATAGTTATAGTGGATAATGCCTCAACTGATGGCACTTCTGACTGGTTAAAGAATTTAATAGATCCACGAATACAAGTAATTTCTAGTGAAGTGAATGATGGCGGAGCTGGTGGTTTTTTTAGAGGTTCACAATGGATAGTATTAAACAGCACCCCTGATTGGGTGCTGTTTTTTGATGATGATGCTTATCCGGACCTGCCATTGCTCGAAAATTTTATTGCAAGTGATAAGCGAGATGCTCAAGCTATCGCTACCAGAGTTTTAAATACTAATGGTGCACGTTGCAAGATGAATATCCCATGGATGAAGATTCCAAATACTTTCGGTGATTTATTTGAGTACTCCAAAAATAGCGCTAAATTTGAAGCAGTTGGCTCAAATATAACAGAAATCGAAGCGTTTTCTTTTGTTGGAGTTTTTATTGATTCGGGTACTCTTAAAAATTCTTATGAATTTATTAACAAAGACCTTTTCATCTACTTTGATGATGTTTTCTATTCATGGAAGTTAAAGCTTGATGGGTGCAAGTTGCTCTATAATCCAGACCTTGTTTTCTACCATGATGTTGTTGAATCCAGTACTGCCATGATGCCATGGAAAATATATTATTTATCAAGAAATTTAATATCCTCGCGTCATCTTTTTCCTGAAAACAAACCATTTAGTCTTACTTCAATTCTACTGCGTATAATTAAATATTATTTAATGGCTTTAAAATCCGAAAGTAAGCTTAAGTATTTATCATGCTTAACTAAGGGTGTCGTTGATGGATGTTTTTTCAAAATGAAAGGTTTTAAAAATGGCAGGCGTTAATGAAAAAGCTTTGTTTTTATATCAACTCTGACTGGTATTTTAATTTACATTGGAAAGAGCGAGCCCTTGCTGCAAAAGATAATGGATATGAAGTTCATGTAGTCTGTAATTTCGAAAATTTAAAGATTCTTGATGATTTTGAACGCTTAGGTATCAAACCCCATAATTCCAGGATGTCTGAACAATCTCTCAACCCGGTTATAATAATCAGAGATATAATCAGGTCACTTCATATTATCAAGAAAATAAATCCTGATATTTTACATTGCATTACTATCAAGCCGTGCCTGATCGGCGGGTTCTATGCGAAGATATTTAATAAAAATCTTGTTGTAAGTTTCGTAGGGCTGGGGCGTGTTTTTTCTTCAAAATCCGCCAGATACGAACTTATAAAATCAAAAGTATCAGCTTTTTATCGTTGGATTAGTACAAAGGATAATGTTTTTTTTCTATTCGAGCATGAATTAGATCGTGAAACAATCATTTCAATTACAGGTATTGATTCACAAAAGACTATGGTGATCGATGGCGCTGGAATCGACACTGAACAGTTTAAGTATACAAGTGATCCAGATAATTCTCATCCAGTCGTCTTATTTGCCAGTCGGCTTATCTGGAGTAAAGGTCTTTCCGATTTGATTGAAGCTAAGAAGATTTTAGAGAAAAAAGGAGTTTTTTTTGTATTAAAAGTTGCAGGTATTTCAGTTAAGAATGATCCAGACTCTATTCCTGAAAGTGTCATAAAAAAATGGTCCGATGCTAATGATATTATTTGGCTGGGTCAGCGTGATGATGTGATAACTCTTATTGAAGAGTCTAATATTGTTGCTTTACCTTCTGTATATGCCGAAGGGGTGCCAAGAATTTTGATCGAGGCTGCTGCCATAGGACGTCCTTCAATAGCTTATAACACGGGCGGATGCAGTAGTATTATAGTAAATGATGTAACTGGTTTTATAGTAAATAAAAATATAGATGAACTTGTTTGTAAGCTTGAAATGTTGATTAAAAACAAGGAGATGAGGCTGCATTTTGGTATTAATGCTCGTGCCTGGGTAATGTCGCGTTTTTGCTCAACTTTTGTAATACAAAAAACACTAGGAGTATACAATGAACTTGAGTGACAAAGTCGAGAGATCTATGCCTTCAAAAATAGTTGTAGAGGTTCCTGTCTCCTGGACGAAAAACCCAGTCGATGGTCACAAGCATAAGTCCTTTATTACTAATCTCATTCTGTCTTTGACTGAAAGAAAAATCCCACTTTACTTTAGAGAAGTTCCGTTCGGAGCAGATGAGGCGCCCAGGAAACCAGAAAAAGGAACATTAGTTTTTTCATATCATTCATGGGGTGATGAAAAAAATATTGTGAGGATGAAAGAAGCTGCGGTCACGCCGTTATTTTCAATGGATTTCACAGGCTATTCCGGTTGGTCAGATATTTCGCTAAACTTTGATAAATACAAATCAAAAATTGATGGTTTAGATGAAAAGGATGTTGAAAAAACTCTAAATGACTGGAAGTTGAAGTTCATCGAAAACAATGAATCAAAATACCCTCAGTCTGATGAAGAATTGCCAGAAATTGGTCATGGTTTCGTTTTCTATCCGATGCAGGTTCAAAATGATCCTGTCGCTATTCACAGTGAGTATGATGGTATCAGATTACTTCTGGAAGCCGCCGAACTTGCCAAAGAAAATGAAGTTTATTTATTTGTCAAACGGCATCCTTTCTGTCAGTCTTTTGCTGTTGAAGAAACTATTACTTTGTTAACTCAAAACAATCCCTGGGTGATTAGAACTAATAGTAATATTCACACTTTAATTAGAAGGTCTAACTCAGTTATTACGATAAATTCTGGGGTCGGAATTGAAGCATTAATTGATGGAGCTTCTGTTTTTTGTGCAGGTAAGTGTGAATGGCAGCAGTGTTGTAACATCATTAAGGATAAAAATGATCTTAAGAAAGCATTTTTACATTATCCTGAGAAAATGAATGCCTTTCAGAAAAAAACACTGGCTTTCCTTTTAACAGATTATTGGATCGATCCAACGTCTCCTTCAAATTATGATGATGCTATCGATAATGCGTTAGCAAACTTTGATTCTGGGTATGGTGATTTAGATTCTCATATAAATCACTCAGATGTATTATTACCGATCATACTGGATCTTCACGGGCGCCTCGAATACGAGCAGCGCAAGGCAAAGCAATCTACTCTCGATGCTTATGCAGCAATAGATTTGTACGAAAACCTTAAGAATGAAAAGGAAAGCATAGCATCAGAACTGCAACAATACATTGAACGTGTAAGAATCTGTGAAGAAGAGTTAGAACAGTTACGCAATAGAATATAAGCGTCATTTCGAGCTTTTTACAATGACACCTTCTCATCTTTTTTGTCTGTTAGTGCTTGATTTTATAAGCCGATTCAATTTTTAAATGACATCATGTATCATCAAAAGTGCTTTTTTTGAATGATTATTAGTATCAAACTCAGACAGGAGTAAATAATGTCCAAGCAACAGATCGGCGTTGTAGGTATGGCAGTGATGGGCCGTAATTTGGCTCTTAACATTGAGAGCCGCGGTTACACTGTTTCTATCTTTAACCGTTCACGCGAAAAGACTGATGAAGTCATCGCCGAGAACCAGGGCAAGAAACTTGCTCCTTTTTACACCGTTGAAGAGTTTGTCGAATCGCTGGAAAAACCTCGTCGTATCCTGCTGATGGTTCAGGCGGGTGAAGCGACCGATAAGACAATCGCCTCCCTGACTCCACACCTGGATAAAGGCGACATCCTGATCGATGGCGGTAACACCTTCTATAAAGATACTATCCGTCGTAACAAAGAGCTTTCTGACCAGGGCTTCAACTTCATCGGTACCGGTGTTTCCGGTGGTGAAGAGGGCGCACTGAAAGGCCCATCTATCATGCCTGGCGGTCAGAAAGAAGCCTACGAGCTGGTTGCACCAATTCTGGATAAAATTGCTGCACGTGCAGAAGATGGCGAAGCCTGTGTGGCTTACATCGGTCCGGACGGTGCGGGCCACTATGTGAAGATGGTTCACAACGGCATTGAGTATGGCGACATGCAGCTTATCGCTGAAGCCTATGCTCTGCTGAAAGGCGCGCTGGGTCTGAACAATGAAGAGCTGGCTGAAACCTTCACTGAGTGGAACAATGGCGAACTGAGCAGCTACCTGATCGACATCACCAAAGATATCTTCACCAAGAAAGATGAAGAAGGTAAATACCTGGTTGATGTGATTCTGGATGAGGCAGCGAATAAAGGCACCGGTAAATGGACCAGCCAGAGCTCACTGGATCTCGGTGAACCCCTGTCACTTATCACTGAATCTGTGTTCGCTCGTTACCTCTCCTCGCTGAAAACCCAGCGTGTGGCAGCCTCTAAAGTACTGAGCGGTCCACAGGCGAAGGCCTTCGCCGGTGACAAAGCGGAGTTCGTCGAGAAAGTTCGTCGCGCTCTGTATCTGGGTAAAATCGTTTCTTATGCGCAGGGGTTCTCACAGCTGCGTGCCGCATCAGAAGAGAACAACTGGGATCTGCACTACGGTGAAATCGCGAAGATCTTCCGCGCTGGCTGTATCATCCGTGCCCAGTTCCTGCAGAAGATTACTGATGCTTACGCAGAAGATGCAGGCATCGCTAACCTGTTGCTGGCACCGTACTTTAAAGATATCGCTGATCAGTATCAGCAGGCGCTGCGTGATGTGGTTTCCTACGCGATTCAGAACGGTATCCCGACGCCAACCTTCTCTGCGGCGATCGCTTACTACGACAGCTACCGTTCAGAAGTGCTCCCTGCTAACCTGATTCAGGCGCAGCGTGACTACTTCGGCGCGCATACCTATAAGCGCATTGATAAAGACGGTGTGTTCCACACCGAGTGGTTAGATTAACTGAGAAAAAGAAAGGCCTCTTTGGAGGCCTTTCTTACGTTTGAAATAGCGTTAAAGTTCAGTTGTTTAATCAGATGACGAAAAGTTATAAAGCTTTGGGGGTTTGATTTTTGTTAATTGCATTATCGGACGTTTTTTTAAGTTTCTTGTATATGGGTAATTCAAAACGGTTATATATGAAGTGCGAGAAAATGGTTAGTAGTATTATGAAAATAAACGTTTGCATCATCATACTACTCTTTCTAAAGAAGTTGGCTTGATCAAGAAGCAACATTAAAGGTGTATGTAGCAAATATATCGAAAAGCTTATGTTGCCGAAATACACTATTGCTTTATTCGAGGCCAGGGTGTTCCAAAAACTGGAATAATTTATTAAAGTAAAGAATATGTAGCAAAATAAAGCTATAACCAGCCAGTCATAAGCATGGATAGTATCTTTTGAATAAATAAAAAATCCAGCTGTAACTACTGCTACTGTCTGAAGAACCGTTGTTAGTAAATCCGCTTTTTGTTTTGAAGACGCATAATTTGATAAGTTAGTAATTAAAATTCCGAGGGATAGGCCTGCTATACATTTAAGTATACCCGACGAGAAGAAAAATAAATGAATATCTGTTGCTGCTTCAAGATTATGATGTCTTGCATAAACAAAAGCATAGCAAATAACGGCGATAGCTATCAGTGTTAAGTTGTTTTTAAGCTTTATTAATAATGGGAATGCAATAATAGATGAATATAACTCAACTGATATTGACCAGCTCGGATCATTCCAGTTCCAGGATGATGCAAAGCCTAAACCATGTATTAAAAGTACGTTATAGAGAGCCGTCAGTCCTGGGTTTTCGAAAGGAAAACTATTGAAAAATTTACTATAAATAAGGTAGGTAATTATAAAAGTAAGGATGTGCAAAGGGTAAAGACGCTCAATGCGATGTAAAGAATATTTGAAAAACTCACGATTAGAGCTTAGTAATTTTTCTTTATAGATATAAGAAAGTACTATACCAGAAAGTATAAAAAAACCGTCGACAGAAATGTAGGAATGAGAAAAGTTGACATTGCCCCATCCCATACGGCTACCGATCCAGTGCCCTGCAACAACCGTCCAGCATAGCAACCCTCTGCAACCATCAAGCTCCAATAGCCTTTGCTTCATATATCCTCAAATCTACTGCGTAAAAGGTAAGGAAATTGTAAGGCTTTTTAATTTAATTTATTACAATAAGCAAGCGTTAAGAGCTTTTTTGTTAAAAGCTCTTAACTGCTACCGAGCTATTGAATGAATAGATGCTTTAACTAACTTTTTTACCCCACCAGCAAATCCCCGCTCCGAATCTCTCGCTCACCTGCCAGTCTCACCACCAGCATGCCTGCCGTCGCAAATTTAGCCCAGTGTCTCGCATAGAGAACACCGCCATGCTCCGTCACCAGCGGGGTGATCTGGTCGGTTATCGGGTCAACAATCTCCGCCACCACTTCTCCCGGCCGAATCTTTGCGCCCAGCGGTTTACGATGCAGGATCAGACCGGATACCGGTGAGTGAATGTATTCGCAGCCTGCTAACGGCGTGGGTGGATTTTTCAGGGCAGGGGAGGCCGCCGCCGATCCTTCGCTGTGACGCTCTTTGATAACACCCGCTTCGCCAGGTGCTTCAGCGATATCTGGCACGTTTAAACCAATCGGCCCGTCATTGATTGCCACGATATCGTCACCGCCCGCGCTCGCCGGGACCAGCTCATCGCCGCCAATGACGGGTGCTGCCACTTCCACAGAAATCGCAGGCTCGCTGTAGCCGATATAACCTCCTTCCTGCAGGGCCGAAATAATCGCCTCCGCGTCTTTCTCCGCCTGTTCAGGCGAAACATCACGCACACCGCGCAACTCCAGCGTCACCGGCAGCAATCCGCGTGGCATTGGGTAATCTTTGCCAAACCGTTCCGCCAGTGTCAGCCAGGGTTCGCAACAGGCTTCATCAAATGGCTCACCGCCAGAGATCTGCGCCAGCAGCTGCACTTCGCTGCCTAACCAGCGCGCCAGCGGCTCTATGTCCGGCCAGGCGTGCGGCGTGGTGTAGAGATGCGGTACGGCTTCCCAGTCACAGTGCAGGTCAATCATCAGATCGGCCTGACTGGCCATCCGCATCAGTGTATGGCGTTGCGCATCCAGCTCGGTTTTTGGCACGCTATCGCGATAGTGACGATCAATCGCCTCGCGGATCAGGCTCCGGTTCTGCGATTCACTTTGAGTCAGACTGTCAGCCAGGCCCGCCGCCAGGGTAGTGCCCAGTGACGGGAAGCGGCGGTTGAAGTCCTGGCCAGAGAGCGTATGGAATCGGCCCAGATGGGTGCCATGCCAGTGCTGTCCCAGCGCCAGGGGATTGGCAACCGGCACCAGGGTAAAGGCGGCTTTAAGTTGACCGGCGGACTCCAGCGCCTGCAGTCGCTGCTTTAAAAACCACGCCACTGCCATACCGGGCAGTTCGTCGCCATGCAGCGCAGCCTGTATATAGACCTGACGCTCGTTGTCTTCCGCGAAATGGAAACTGATGATTTCACGCTGGGTGCCTAAAGAGGCGCTTAACAGTGGATGATGTTGTTGATGCATACCGTGTTAATGTCCTTTAATCGGCAAAGGACGACAGCGCGCCGTCCTGAAAAAGTTAAAGTATAGTGCCGGATCGCGGTGAAGATGAAAAAGGGCGACCGCGAGGTTACTGCTGGATAGAGATATCCGTGGCGAAGTAGCGCTTCTGAATCTGGTCAAACGTACCGTTCTTTTTGATTTCGACGAAGGCGTTATCCAGTGCGGTTTTCAGCTCGGTATCGCCTTTACGCAGGCCAATCGCCGTGCCGGGGCCGATGATCGGATCCTGAATAATCGGGCCAGCCAGTTCAAAATCTTTGCCCTGTGGATGTTTCAGGAAGCCGATGGCCGCCTGTGCCGCATCGGTGAATACCGCATCCAGTCGGCCTGAAACCAGATCGCTTTCAACCTGTGCCTGATCGCCATAAGGCACCACGGTCACACCGTGAGGCTGCCATT
>Ga0308161_1000678_pt1 | contig 48830 bp, 47 predicted proteins | sample PhyFR2_FD_201034 | JGI IMG/M metagenome (GOLD analysis project Ga0308161, IMG submission 201034) | Phyllosphere microbial communities from UC Gill Tract Community Farm, Albany, California, United States - DLSLF.R2 | ecosystem: Host-associated > Plants > Phyllosphere > Unclassified | place: USA...
CCCGGCCGTATTGATCGCCGCACCGGCGTCCGGCCAGGGCAAAACCACCGTCACCGCTGCGCTGGCGCGTTTGCACCGCAACCTGGGGCGCAAGGTGCGCGTGTTCAAATGCGGCCCGGACTTCCTGGACCCGATGATCCACGAGCGCGCCAGCGGGGCGCCGGTGTATCAATTGGACATGTGGATGGTGGGCGAACAGGAAAGTCGCCGCCTGCTGTGGGAAGCAGCGGGGGAGGCCGACCTGATCCTGATCGAAGGCGTGATGGGCCTGTTCGACGGCACGCCCTCCAGCGCCAACCTGGCGCGCCACTTCGGCGTGCCGGTGCTGGGCGTGATTGATGGCACCGCCATGGCCCAGACCTTTGGCGCCCTGGCACTGGGCCTGGCGCGCTACCAGCCGGATCTGCCATTCGCCGGCGTGCTGGCCAACCGCGTCGGCACATTGCGCCATGCGCAGTTGCTTGAAGGCAGTCTCACCGAAGGCCTGCGCTGGTACGGCGCGCTCTCCCGCGAGACCGGAATCGAGCTGCCGAGCCGTCATCTGGGGCTGGTGCAAGCCAGCGAACTGAATGACCTCGATGCACGCCTGGATGCCGCCGCCCAAGCCTTGGGCAGCAGTTGCGAAGTCGCCTTGCCGCCACCGGTGACCTTCGCCGCGCCTGAAGTGATCGACGCCGAGCCGCTGTTGGCCGGTGTCCGCATTGCCGTGGCCCGCGACGAAGCCTTCGCCTTTACCTACGGCGCCAGCCTCGACCTGTTGCGGGCGATGGGCGCCGATCTGACGTTTTTCTCGCCGATCCATGACCCCGCATTGCCTGACGCCGACAGTCTCTATCTGCCCGGCGGTTACCCGGAATTGCACCACCAGGCGCTGTCGCAAAACACCTCGATGCTTGATGCCATCCGTGCGCACCACGCGGCGGGTAAACCGCTGCTCGCTGAGTGCGGCGGCATGCTGTATCTGCTGGACTCGCTCACCGACGTCGACGGTCACCGCGCCGAACTGCTTGGTTTGTTGCAGGGGGATGCGGTGATGCAGAAGAAACTGGCGGCACTGGCCCTGCAAAGTGTCGAGTTGCCGGAAGGCACATTGCGCGGGCATACCTATCACCATTCGTTGACCACCACCGCGTGGGAGCCCATCGCTCGCGGCCTGAGCCCCAATGGTGGGCGCGGCGCCGAAGCGGTCTATCGACAGGGGCGCATGACTGCTTCCTACGTGCACTTTTACTTTCCGTCGAACCCTGCTGCCGTTGCCGCACTTTTTGCGCCGAACCCTGAGACCGCCATCGGGGGCAAGTCGAAGCCATGACAGACAACGCCTTCCCCGAGTCCGACCGCCAGGCCGTCTACCGCGCCATCGCCGAGCGCCGCGACATGCGCCATTTCAGCGGCGGCACGGTCGCCCCGGAGTTGCTCCACCGCATGCTCCAGGCCGCACACCAGGCCCCGAGTGTGGGCCTGATGCAGCCCTGGCGTTTTGTCCGCATCAGCAACCGCCACCTGCGCGGGCAGATCCAGCAGCTGGTCGAAGAAGAGCGCGTGCGCACCGCCGAGGCCCTGGGCGAGCGCTCCGATGAATTTATGAAACTCAAGGTCGAGGGCATCAATGACTGTGCCGAAGTCCTGGTGGCGGCGTTGATGGATGATCGCGAGCGCCATATCTTCGGCCGGCGCACCTTGCCGGAAATGGACATGGCTTCGCTGTCCTGTGCGATCCAGAACCTGTGGCTGGCCGCTCGTGCGGAAGGCCTGGGCATGGGTTGGGTGTCGTTGTTCGAACCCCAGGCCCTGGCCGATCTGCTGGGCCTGCCGCCCGGCGCCAGACCCCTGGCCGTGTTGTGCCTGGGGCCGGTCGCCGAGTTCTATCCGGCACCGATGTTGCAGCTCGAAGGCTGGACCGAACCGCGTCCGCTGAGTGACATGTTGTATGAGAATACGTGGGGAGTGAGTCAATGAGTGTGGCCTTGCTGTGTGTCGCTGCAGTGGCGCTGGATGCGCTGTTGGGCGAGCCCAGGCGCTGGCATCCGCTGGTGGCGTTCGGCAATTTCGCCGGGCGCATCGAGCAGCGTTTCAATAGTGGTGGTCGTGGCTGGCGCAGCCACGGCGTGACCGCCTGGTTTATCGCCGTGGTGCCGTTGACCCTGCTGGCCACCGCGTTGTCGTGGGCGCCGTATATCGGCTGGGTACTGGAGATCCTGGCGCTGTACTGCGCCCTCGGCATGCGCAGCCTCGGCGAACATGTGATCCCGGTGGCCCAGGCGTTGCGCAGCGATGACCTGGATCAAGCACGCACACGGGTCAGCTACCTGGTGAGCCGCCAGACCAGCGAGCTGGACCGCACCGAAGTTGCCCGCGCCGCCACCGAATCGGTGCTGGAAAACGGCAGCGACGCGGTATTCGCCGCGATTTTCTGGTTTGTCGTCGCGGGCGTGCCGGGTGTGGTGCTCTACCGCTTGAGCAACACCCTCGACGCCATGTGGGGCTATCGCAATGAACGCTTCGAGCGCTTCGGCTGGGCCGCAGCGAAAATCGACGACGCGCTCAACTACATTCCTGCACGCCTGGTGGCGTTGACCTACGCGGTACTTGGCAACACCCGCCTGGCCGTCAAATGCTGGCGCACCCAGGGGCCGACCTGGGACAGCCCCAACGCCGGGCCAGTGATGGCGGCCGGCGCAGGCGCGTTGGGTGTTGAATTGGGCGGCGCCGCGATCTATCACGGTGAAGTGCACCAACGCCCGCAATTGGGCGAAGGCCCGGCGGCGGATGCCGATTCCATCGACCGAGGCTGGCAACTGGTGCAGCGCGGCGTATGGTTATGGCTGCTGATCCTATGTGCGGGGGCGCAATTCTATGCTTGAACACGGTGGCCGGTTGCGTAAGGCGTCCATTCAATATGGGATCGCCGAGGCCGATTGGCTCGACCTGTCCAGCGGCCTCGCGCCCTGGCCCTGGCCGATCCCGGAGATTCCCCTGCGGGCCTGGGCGCGGTTGCCGGAGACGGACGACGGCTTGGAGCAGGCCGCCAGCGAATACTACGGTGCCGCGCATTTATTGCCGGTGGCCGGTTCACAGGCGGCGATCCAGTTGCTGCCGCGCCTGCGCCGGTCCGGCAAAGTCGGTGTGCTCTCGCCGTGCTACGCCGAGCATGCCGAAGCCTGGCGCCGCGCCGGGTATGTGGTGCGCGAAGTGCAGGAGCAGGAAGTCGATTTCTTCCTCGACGGCCTTGACGTTTTGGTGGTGGTCAACCCCAACAATCCCACGGGCCAGAGCCTGACGTCCCAGCGCCTGCTGGACTGGCACACGCGGCTGGCCCAGCGCGGCGGCTGGCTGGTGGTGGACGAAGCGTTTATGGACGTGACGCCGGAGTTGAGCCTGGCGGGCCAGGCCCATCAGGTCGGCCTGATTGTGTTGCGTTCGTTCGGCAAGTTCTTCGGCCTCGCCGGTGTGCGTTTGGGCTTTGTGCTCGCTGAGCGCAAGTTGCTCAAGTTACTTGCCGAACAGGTCGGCCCGTGGGCCGTCAGCGGGCCGACGCGGGTGCTGGGGCAGGTGTGTCTGCGCGACACCGCCGGGCATGCGCGCCAGCGGGCGCGTTGCGTCGAGGCTGGTCAGCGTTTGCTCACGCTGCTTGAACGCCACGGCTTTCAGCCCCAAGGCGGCTGCGCGTTGTTCCAATGGCTGATCACCCCGCACGCCGAACGCGTGCACGAATTCATGGCCCAGCGCGGCATTCTGCTGCGGCTGTTCGTCCACGACAGCAGCCTGCGCTTCGGCCTGCCTGACACCGAAGCCGATTGGTTGCGCCTCGACGCCGCCCTGGTCGCCTATAAGGACGCTTCATGAGTACGCTGATGGTGCAAGGCACCACGTCCGACGCCGGCAAAAGTACCCTGGTGACGGCGCTGTGCCGCTGGCTGGTGCGCCAAGGCATCGCAGTGGCGCCCTTCAAGCCACAGAACATGGCGCTCAACAGTGCCGTGACGGCCGAAGGCGGCGAGATCGGCCGCGCCCAGGCCGTGCAGGCGCAAGCGGCCAACCTGGCGCCCCATACCGACATGAACCCGGTGCTGCTCAAGCCCAACAGCGACACGGGCTCCCAAGTGATCATCCATGGCCGTGCGGTGACCACCATGAACGCCGTGGCCTATCACGACTACAAAGCCATCGCCATGCAGGCGGTGCTCGCCTCCCACGCACGTTTGAGCCAAGCCTACCCGGTGGTGATGGTGGAAGGCGCGGGCTCCCCGGCAGAGATCAACCTGCGCGCCAACGACATCGCCAACATGGGCTTCGCCGAAGCGGTGGACTGCCCGGTGCTGCTGATCGCCGATATCAATCGCGGTGGTGTGTTCGCTCATCTGGTTGGCACCCTGGAGTTGCTTTCGCCCAGTGAACAGGCGCGGGTCAAGGGCTTCATCATCAATCGCTTTCGTGGCGATATCGCGCTGCTGCAACCGGGCCTTGATTGGCTGGAAGCGCGCACCGGCAAGCCGGTGGTGGGGGTGTTGCCCTACGTGATGGACCTGCACCTGGAAGCCGAAGACGGCATTGACCAGCGCCAGATCGACAAGGTGGCGCAGGTGCTCAAGGTGGTGGTGCCGGTGTTGCCGCGCATCAGCAATCACACCGACTTTGATCCGCTGCGCCTGCATCCCCAAGTGGATTTGCAGTTTGTCGGGCCGGGTCAGGCGATCCCTGCTGCCGACCTGATTATCTTGCCGGGCTCGAAAAGTGTGCGCAGTGACTTGGCGTATCTGCGTGCCAATGGCTGGGATACCACCGTGGCGCGGCACTTGCGCTATGGCGGCAAGGTGCTGGGGATCTGCGGTGGGTTGCAGATGTTGGGTGAGCAGGTGCATGACCCGCTGGGGTTGGAGGGGGTTGCCGGGTCTAGTGATGGGCTGGGGTTGTTGGCGTTCAGCACGACTCTGGAAGAGGAGAAGCAGCTGCGTAATGTGCGCGGGCGCTTGGTGCTGGAGGATGCAGAGGTCAGTGGGTATGAGATTCATGCGGGGGTGACGTCGGGGGATGCGTTGTCTCATGCGGCTGTAAGGCTGGACGATGGGCGCCGTGATGGGGCTTTGAGTGCTGACGGGCAGATTCTTGGTACTTACTTGCATGGCTTGTTCGAAACGCCGGCTGCGTGCAGTGCGTTGTTGCGCTGGGCGGGGTTGGAGGGTGTGCAGTCCGTGGATTATCACGCCCTGCGCGAGCGCGATATCGAGCGGCTGGCGGATCTGGTGGAGAACCACTTGGACACCGATTTGTTGCGCAAACTGTGTGGGGTTTAATGGTGTACACACGGTTCAAATGTGGGAGGGGGCTTGCCCCCGATAGCGGTGTATCAGGTGCTAGTGGGTTGAGGGGGAGTTCATGCTTCAGCTGATTTTGGGCGGTGCTCGCTCTGGCAAAAGCCGCCTTGCTGAAAAGCTTGCAGTGGATAGTGCGTTGCCCGTCATTTATATCGCCACCAGTCAACCGCTTGACGGTGAGATGAATGCCCGCGTTGCCTTGCATCGCGAGCGTCGTCCTGATGACTGGGGGCTGATTGAAGAACCTGTCGAGTTGGCCCGGGTCCTGCGCGAGAACGCTGCCGTCGGTCGTTGCTTGCTGGTGGATTGCCTGACCCTGTGGCTGACCAATCTGCTGATGCTCGAAGACGCCGAGCGCCTGGTGTTCGAGCGTGATGAGTTGTTGCAAACCCTGGCTTCGCTGCCGGGGGAAATCATTTTTGTCAGCAACGAAACCGGAATGGGTGTCGTGCCGCTGGGCGAATTGACTCGCCGCTATGTGGATGAAGCCGGTTGGCTGCATCAAGCCTTGGCCGAGCAGTGTCAGCGTGTTGTCCTGACTGTTGCCGGCCTGCCCCTGACTTTGAAAGGTACTGCGTTATGACTGACACCTGGTGGCTCAACCCTTGTAAGGCGATTGACGCCGCGGCGTACGAACAGGCCCTGGCGCGCCAGCAGCAGTTGACCAAGCCGGCCGGTTCCCTAGGCCAGTTGGAAGCGCTGGCGGTGCAATTGGCCGGTTTGCAGGGGCAGGTCAAACCGACGGTTGATCAGCTGTGGATTGCCATTTTTGCCGGCGACCATGGGGTGGTTGCCGAAGGTGTGTCGGCGTTTCCCCAGGAAGTGACCGGGCAGATGCTGCATAACTTTGTCGCCGGTGGCGCGGCCATCAGTGTCTTGGCGCGGCAGTTGGAGGCGCAGTTGGAAGTGGTCGACCTCGGTACGGTCAACCCGTCGCTGAGCCTGCCGGGCGTGCGTCACCTGAATATCGGTGCGGGCACTGCCAACTTCGTCAATGGCCCGGCAATGACCAGTGCCCAAGGCCGACTGGCGCTGCAAGCGGGTCGCGACAGCGTGCTGCGCGCCCGTGAAAGCGGTGCGCAGTTGTTTATCGGCGGCGAGATGGGCATCGGCAACACCACCGCCGCCAGTGCGTTGGCGTGTGCGTTGCTCGACTGCCAGGTCAGTGACCTGACGGGGCCCGGTACCGGGCTTGACGCCGCAGGTGTCAGCCACAAGGTTGCCGTGATCGAGCGTGCATTGGCGTTGCATGCCGGGCAGCGCGGTGATGCGCTGCACACCCTGTTCAACCTGGGCGGCTTTGAGATTGCCGCGTTGGTAGGGGCTTATCTGGCGTGTGCCCAGGAAGGCGTGGTGGTGCTGGTGGATGGGTTTATCTGCACGGTCGCCGCGCTGGTGGCTACACGCCTTAATCCGGACTGCCGCGACTGGCTGCTGTTCGGCCATCGCGGCGCCGAGCCGGGCCATCGCCATGTGCTGCAAAGCCTTGATGCACAGCCCTTGCTGGAATTGGGCCTGCGCCTGGGCGAAGGCAGCGGCGCCGCATTGTCTGTGCCGTTGTTGCGCCTGGCGTGTGCGCTGCACGGGCAGATGGCGACGTTTGCCGAGGCGGCCGTGGCAGATCGTCCGGCATGACCTTGCACCTGGATTTGCTGCGCCACGGCGAAACCGAGCTGGGCGGCGGCCTGCGCGGTAGCCTGGACGATGCGCTGACCGCCAGGGGCTGGGAGCAGATGCGCGCCGCCGTGATCGCGCAGGGGCCTTGGAACCGGCTGGTCAGTTCGCCGCTGCAACGCTGCGCGCGGTTCGCTGATGAGTTGGGGGCGCGGCTGAAGGTGCCGGTGAGTCTGGAGAAGGACCTGCAAGAGTTACACTTCGGCACCTGGGAAGGGCAGAGCGCGGCGGCATTGATGGAGACCGACGCCGAAGGCCTGGGCCTGTTCTGGGCCGACCCCTACAGCTTCACGCCACCCGAAGGCGAGCCGGTCAGGGATTTTTCCGAACGGGTTTTAGGCGCCGTCTCACGTTTGCATCAGGCCTATGCCGGTGAGCGCGTGCTGTTGATCAGTCATGGCGGGGTGATGCGTTTGCTGCTGGCCCAGGCCCGAGGTTTGCCTCGCGAGCAATTGCTGAATGTCGAAGTCGGCCATGGTGGCCTGTTCAGCTTGCAGGTCTGCGCCGATGGCGTATTGAAGGAAGGAGTCTGACGATGCTGCCGTTCTGGATCGCGCTGCAATTTCTCAGCAGTCTGCCGATTCGTTTGCCGGGTATGCCGCAGCCGCAGGAACTGGGGCGCTCGTTGCTGTTTTATCCGGTGGTCGGGTTGCTGTTCGGGCTGCTGCTTTGGGGCCTGAATACGGTGCTGATGGGCGCGCCGCTGTTGCTGCATGCCGCGCTGTTGCTGACGGCCTGGGTGTTGCTCAGCGGCGGCTTGCACTTGGACGGCCTCGCGGACAGCGCTGACGCCTGGCTCGGTGGTTTCGGCGACCGTGAGCGCACCCTTGCGATCATGAAAGACCCGCGCAGCGGGCCGATTGCGGTGGTCACCCTGGGCTTGGTGTTGTTGCTCAAGTTCACGGCCCTGGTAGCCTTGATCGAACAGCACAACGGCGCCGCATTGATTCTGGCGCCCCTGATCGGGCGGGCGTCGATGCTGGCGTTGTTTCTGACCACGCGTTACGTGCGTGCAGGTGGATTGGGTCAGGCATTGTCGGATCACTTACCTCGGCTTGTCGGCCAACAGGTGCTGATCCTCAGTGGCCTGGCCTGCATTCTTATCGCAGGTGTCAGCGGTGGGATTGCGGTGCTGCTGGCGGCGATCTGCTTCATGGGGCTGCGCCAGTTGATGGTCAATCGCCTCGGCGGCACTACCGGCGACACTGCTGGGGCCTTGTTGGAGCTGCTGGAAGTCGTCGTACTGGTCGGCCTGGCGCTGTAACACTTTCTTGCATTTCCATAATCGCGGGTATATACACGTTCCATGCTTGCCTCCCAATGTTTATGCACCAACCTGCGACGTGCCGCCCGTGGCGTCAGCAGGCATTACGACGGCGCCCTCGACGGCTTCGGGATCAACGTTGCCCAGTATTCTTTACTCTGCAACTTGCAGCGTCTCGATCAGCCGAGCATCTCAAGCCTCGCGGATGCCATGGGGCTCGATCGCAGCACCTTGGGGCGTAACTTGCGGGTGTTGGAGTGCGAAGGGCTGGTGCAGTTGGTCGAGGGCAATGACCTGCGCAATCGCTTGGTGCTGCTGACCGACGCCGGTGCAGAACGACTGGCCGCCGCGTTGCCGGCCTGGGAAGCGGCGCAACAGAAATTGATCGATCAACTCGGCGCGGATAAACGCGAAACCTTGTTGGCGTTGCTGGATGAACTCGCCTGAAGGCGAGTTTGTTCGAATATAAGCGGGTATATACCCGCGAGCGGAGAATAAGAAATGACCTCGATGTGGCGCACCAGTGGTTGGATCCTTGTAGGGAGTGCGCTGATCCTGGCGTTGTCGCTGGGCGTTCGACACGGGTTCGGCCTGTTTCTGGCGCCGATGAGCAGTGAATTCGGCTGGGGCCGAGGCACGTTCGCCTTGGCAATTGCGTTGCAGAACCTGATCTGGGGCCTGGCGCAGCCATTTGCCGGCGCGTTGGCCGACCGTTTCGGCGCGACCAAAGTGGTATTCGTCGGCGGGGTGCTTTACGCCGTGGGTCTCGTGTTGATGGGCTTGTCCGATTCCGCGTGGTCGCTTTCGCTGAGCGCGGGTCTGCTGATTGGTATCGGCCTGTCCGGCACCTCGTTTTCGGTGATTCTGGGCGTCGTCGGCCGTGCCGTGGCGCCGGAAAAACGCAGCATGGCCATGGGCATCGCCAGTGCCGCCGGTTCATTCGGCCAGTTCGCGATGGTGCCCGGCACCTTGGGCTTGATCAGTTGGCTGGGCTGGTCGGCAGCACTGCTTGTGTTGGGCCTGATGGTGGCGTTGATCTTGCCGCTGGTCAGCATGCTCAAGGACCGGCCGCTGCCAGTGCTGGCCGGGCAGCAAACCCTGCGCGAGGCCCTGCACGAAGCCTGCGGACACTCCGGTTTCTGGTTGCTGGCCTTTGGCTTTTTCGTCTGTGGTTTCCAGGTGGTGTTTATCGGTGTGCACCTGCCGGCCTATCTGGTGGATCAGCACTTGCCGGCCAGCACGGGCACCACGGTGCTGGCGTTGATCGGCCTGTTCAACATTGTCGGAACCTACACCGCCGGTTGGCTGGGTGGGCGTATGTCCAAGCCGCGCTTGCTCACCGGCCTGTACCTGTTGCGCGCGGTGGTCATTGTGCTGTTCCTGTGGGCGCCGGTGACGCAAATCAGCGCCTATCTGTTCGGCATGGCGATGGGCTTATTGTGGTTGTCCACCGTGCCGCTGACCAACGGCACCGTAGCCACCTTGTTTGGAGTGCGAAATCTTTCGATGCTCGGTGGGATTGTGTTCCTGTTCCATCAGATCGGTTCGTTCCTCGGCGGCTGGTTGGGCGGGGTGGTCTATGATCGAACCGGTAACTACGATTTGATCTGGCAGGGTGCCATTGTGTTGAGCCTGCTTGCAGCCGCCCTCAATTGGCCGGTTCGCGAGCGGCCGGTGGCGCGTTTGCAGGCGCAAATGGAGGCGGCATGAGCCTGACAGCACGGGGTTTATTGATCACTGCGGGGCTGATCCTGCTGGTGCTGGCATGGTGGGGCTGGCAGCGCGGTGGGCTGGCATTGATGCAACTGGGTATGTCGATCTGTTAAGTTCGATCCCTGAACTCTAGAAAGGACGTTTCGACATGCAGATGCGCTGGCTGGCTGTACCTGTGCTGATGGCGGCTTTTGGTGGTGTGGCGTTGGCTGCCGATTGCCCACCTTTGCTTGAAGGCCAATTGCCCAAACTGCGCGCCAAGGAGTCCATCGACCTGTGTCAGCGTTTTGCCGGTAAACCTCTGGTCATCGTCAATACCGCGAGTTTCTGTGGCTTCGCGCCGCAGTTCAAAGGCCTCGAAGCCTTGTATCAACGCTACAAGGATCAAGGGCTGGAAGTGATCGGCGTGCCGTCCGATGACTTCAAGCAGGAAGCCAAGACCGGTGAGGAGACCGCCAAGGTCTGCTACGTGAACTACGGCGTGACCTTCACCATGACCGAGCCGCAGAAGGTCAAGGGGCCGGATGCGGTGAATCTGTTCAAGGTGCTGGCCCAGCAGAGCAACGCGCCGAAGTGGAATTTCTACAAGTATGTGGTGGATCGCCAGGGCAAGGTGATCGGTGATTTTTCCAGCCTGACCAAGCCGGACAGCCCGGATCTGATCAAGGCCGTTGAGCAGGCGATAGCGTCCAAGCCCTGAACGTCGGTCACTAAAAAGCCCCGCCTCCTGTGCAGGAGAGCGGGGCTTTTTTACACCTTTCTGAATCAGAAGGTGTAGGTCATGCCCAGGCCGAAACCGTTGGCACTGTTTTCGTATTTGGCGCTGTAGTTGAACGGCGCAGACGTGTTATTGACCTTGATGTCTTCTTCCTTGAGGTAGGAGTAAGCCAGGTCGACCGTCATGTTATCCATCACTTTGTAACCCAGGCCAACACTGAAGATTGTACGGTCGCCGGTAGGAATACGTGGCGAGCGGTCTTTGTTGTTGGTGGGCGACTGATCGAAGGTCAGGCCGGTACGCAGTACAACCTGCTTGGTCAACTGGTACGAAGTGCCCACGGCGTAAGCCCAGGTGTCGTGCCAGTTCTGCTCTTCGGTGATGCTGCTGATACGGGTTGGGGCCAAGGCACCACCGTTTGCCGCAGTCACACCCTCGTTGTTGACGGTGATCTCTTTCAGGCGGCTCCAGCGTGTCCAGGTTGCACCGCCGTACAGTTTCCAGGCGTCAGTCAGGTCTTGAGTGACCGACAGATCGTAGGATTCCGGCGTTTCGATTTTCAACGAGGCGTCGTAACGGTTGTTACGCAGGAAGCCCTGGGTCAAAGGAGGTCCGGACACCTCGGTGTGGCCTTCAAGCTTGTACTTGACCTTGGAGTGGTAGGTCAGGCCCACGCGGGTGGTGTCGGTGGCCTGCACCAAAACACCAACGTTGAAGCCGATGGCGGTGTCATCGCCTTTGATTTTGACGTTGGTGTCGGGCTGCGTGAGGCTCAGGGTCTTGTCCGACTCCAGCACACCGGAAATCCGGTTGATGGTAGGGCCAAAACCGATGGATACCTTGTCGTTGAACGCATAGCTGACAGTCGGCTGGAAGGTCATGACCTTCACTTCGCTCTTGCTGCCGAAACCACGGCCCTGGAAGCCGTTTTCATAGTCGGTCACCAGGCCGAATGGTGCATACACACCAAAGCCGATGGCCCACTGATCGTTGAGTTTGTTGGTGTAGAAGCCGAACGGCACCGCGGTGAACGGAACCATGTCGCCTTTGTTGGAGCCGCCTGGAAGGCCCTTCGCATCTTTGATATTGGTCGATGCATCAATCGCCGCAACACCGCCCGTGATCTGCTGGCCATTAAGGCGAGACATACCGGCAGGGTTACCGTAAACAGTGCTTGCATCATCGGCAGAAGAGGAGCGACCTGCGAAACCCGTACCCATCCCGCTGACGCTCTGTTCGTTCAGTGCGAAACCGCTCGCGAACAGTTGGGAGGATGCCATGGCAACGGCGAGGCTAAGTGTGGTCTTGAGCATTACTTTTTTCATTATTAGAACTCCGTGGTGATCACCGCTGCGGAAAGTACCAATAAAATTAACATCGCGCTATAGGCTGTAATGTCGGAGATAGAGCGGTTTTGTAGGACAATCCGACCAGAATTCAGCGTTTTTGGCGAATCTTGCAAATTGCCCGGTCAGCAAACCGCGTGATTCATGGGTGAAACACAGGTTTGCCAAGTTTGAGTGAAATCGCGCAGCCTTCCTTGCGGATGAAATATTTCTTTCCAGATACGTGCCATGGCTAAAACATCACCTGCCGCCGGCAGTGCGGGGCTGTGTTGTTCTACCAGAAGCCAGGCGATTGCCGTGGCGTAACGCAGGTTGACGGTAAGCTCCAACTGGGGCGCGCTGAGGAACGCATGTTGGCTGGCCAAGCCGCGTACCAGGCTGGCACGTTCCGGGTCGAGCGCCAGATAAGTGTCCCACAAGGCGCGATGGCGGGGTTCGGTGATGCTGTACAGGCCGTGGCCGCGTCGATCGTGTAAGGCTGAACCCAATTCCGACTGGCTGGCGGCGATACCCAGCAGCAGAGACTCAGCCGTAGGACTCTGCCGGCCGAGGTACATCAACGTTGGCCGGATCACATAACGACACAATTCACTGGCAGCGATACCCATACAAGCCTCAATCCGTGAAAGTGGTCGGCGATGCCTGAGAAGGAGGGGGCTTGGCAGCAGTGGATCGGATCTCAGGCTCGCCGCAAGCGGATCATGCCGCTTGAGTTGAAGTGTAGTGTCATATTCGTGATGTAAAGGACTGTTTTTAAAACATCTTATTCATCCAGTTATAACGTTTATATCGATTTGAACTTAGTGAATCTCCTCAAAACTCAAATCGCGGGCAATAAAAAACCCTGTGTTTTAAACAGGGTTTTTTGTGTTTCAGCGACTCGGGTCGATCAGGCAACCAGTGCCTGACGGGTACGCTCGATCACGGCCTGCAGCGGTTCTGCGCTGGAGTATTGATCGGGGTACAGGCGTTCGCTGTGACGAGCGATGCCGTGTTCGTTGACCAGGGTGAAGCTGAAGCAGCCTTTGCGAGCGGCCATGATCAAGCAGTTCATTGGAGCAAAAGCATTGGTGAGGGTGCGAATGGCATCCTGAGTATGGATTTGAGCGTTCATATTATTGGTGTTCCTACAAATGACACGGATTAAGAACCGTGCAACGTTAAAACGTTCCAGTAACGTTGATCACCATTGATCAAACGAAGAACCCGACTGGAACAAAGCAGCCAGTTTGAAGCGCTGATAAATGTGCGCGCTTGGGCTGGCAGGTAGGTACTTAGGAGGGCAGGCAACACAACAGGGGCAAAGGTTCTGGGCCCAGGGTGAAGATCCTGATCAATTTGCAGGTTGGTTCGGTCAGAGTATGGAAACTTCGCAACACCCTTTGCTTGTTCAAAGGCAGTGTCGTCGCAAGTGATACCTGGAAACCATCGAGGTGGTCGATCCCGTGTTGTTCAGGGGAGTTGTTCGACCAGAATTGACTTTCAGCTTGGTACTAACGCCGCGGATAGTAACGGATTGAAACAGGTAAGGGAAGTGTGTTAGCCAAAAAAACTTCAATCAGCTGCCCAGCAGGCTGCGGTAGACCAATACGGTGATGGCCGCCGCCATCGAGCAGCCCAGCCCATAGGCGGCAAGGGTCAGGCGCAGTGATTGGCCGGTCTCGACCGCCTTCATCACATCGCCCATATCATTGATGCGGCCTTCACCCAACTCGATGCACAGGCTTACGGCCGTGAAAGCGGCCGACAGCAGTATAGCGATGGCAAACAGCGCCCCATCCGGGGAAGGCAGCGCGACATTGATCCCCAATGAGATGGCGCAGATGGCCAGTAACAACACGGCGAATAACAGAATTCCTTTCATCGACCTACCCAGCGTTGCGTTGCCCGTCGGGCAGTGTGGCGAGCCGGTAAAGATTTGAAAAGTCCCTGTTTTGCGTCGGCGGTAACATTTTTGAAGCCGGTCGCTTCAAAAAACGCCGGGGATATAACCATCGGAACGGTACTTGTGCACATTAGTTGCGGGGTGTGTAACCGGGCTGTCAACTGCGTCGCCGGAGCGGCATTTGCCTGCAATGGAAATTTAAGTCAATGAAAAATCTGGCTTTTTTTTATTGGTGAAAAAATCGTCAGTTTGACTGCGAGCCCCGTTCCATGGGCCTTTGCGCGAGTTAAAGGTGGGTTGTCCACTGAGTTATCCACAGCTTCTGTGGATTGTCCCGAGCGCTTGCTCTAGAACGGGCGTGCACGGTTTTTTCAGCTTTACCTGTACGAAAAAAAGAGTAGAGTGGCGCGCCTTCCGTTCTGTCCCACAGTGCTTTATGAAGTTTCGCTCAGTATCACCTCCTGTTACCGACACCCCACAGACTGTTACCGCACCCAAGCGCTTCTCCTTGAAGGTTGCCCTGTGGTTGCTCGACAGCCCTCGCCTGGGACACAGCACCAACGTCAAGCATTTCGCCGGGCGCTTGCTCAAGCAGCCGGCCCGTGAAGGCGTGGTCGCCGCGCAAAGTCGCCTCGGTCAATTGATGTGCCGTGAGTGCGGCAACGCCCGCGACCGCCGCATCGGCCACGACCTGCTGCGCCTGGCTGCCCGTGCCGGTGACCGTCGCGCCCAACGCGAACTGGGCCAGGTCGAAGACTGAGCTGTCTTCGCGCCCTATGCTTGGTTAACCTTGCTCTTTTTCGGTGATGGCAGAAATGGCTATGGCTTTTGACTGGACCAGTATCGCCTTGGGCCTTGCGGGCGCTGCAGTGCCTTTATTGGCCGTGTGCTGGCAGATCCAGCGGCGGTTGACCGCGCGCACCACCGGCTGGGAACTGCTCGAAGAGCGCCTGGCCACCGCGCAACTGGCCCAAGAGGGGCTCGCAGCGCAGTTGGACGCCAGCCGCGATGAAATCAGCGACTTGAGCCAGGCCAACGCCGCCAAGCAAGCCGACCTTGCCGCCGTGCGCCGTGAAGTCGAGCTGTTGCAGATCGACCGCGACAACGCCCGCGACGCCGCCCACGCCTGGAACCTCGACCGCAGCGCGAAGGACACCGAATTGCGCCGCCTTGATGCCCTGGCTGCCGGCTTGCGCGCTGAACTGCGCGAGCAGCAGGACAGCCATCAACAGCGCCTCACTGACCTGCAAGGCTCGCGGGATGAGCTGCGTGCACAGTTCGCCGAGTTGGCCGGCAAGATCTTCGACGAACGTGAACAGCGCTTTGCCGAAACCAGCCAGGAGCGCCTGGGTCAGTTGCTCGACCCGTTGAAGGAGCGCATCCAGTCCTTTGAAAAGCGCGTGGAAGAGAGCTATCAGAACGAGGCCCGCGAGCGTTTTTCCTTGGCGAAGGAGCTTGAGCGCCTACAGCAACTGAACCTGCGTCTGTCAGACGAAGCCACTAACCTCACCCGCGCCCTCAAGGGCCAGAAAACCCAGGGCAACTGGGGCGAACTGATCCTCGAGCGGGTGTTGGAACATGCAGGTCTGGAAAAGGGCCGCGAATACCAGACCCAGGTCAGCCTCAAAGGGCCGGACGGCGAGCGCTTCCAGCCGGATGTGCTGATCATGTTGCCCGGCGACAAGCAGGTGGTGGTGGATTCCAAGGTCAGCCTGACGGCGTATCAGCAGTACGTCGCGGCCGATGATGAAGTGATCAGCCAGGCGGCACTGAAGCAGCACGTGCTGTCGCTGCGCAATCACGTCAAAGGCTTGGCCGGCAAGGATTACAAACGTCTGGAAGGTCTGCACAGCCTGGATTTCGTGTTGCTGTTCGTACCAATCGAAGCGGCGTTTTCCGCCGCGTTGCAGGCCGAGCCGAATCTGTTTCAGGAGGCCTTCGACCGCCATATCGTGATCGTCAGCCCCACCACATTGCTCGCTACGCTGCGGGTGATCGACAGCCTGTGGAAACAGGAACGCCAAAGCCAGAACGCCCGTGAAATCGCCGAGCGTGCGGGTTGGCTGTATGACAAGTTCGTGCTGTTTATCCAGGACCTGGACGAAGTGGGCAACCGTCTGCAGCAGTTGGATAAGGCTTACAGCGCGGCGCGAAACAAGCTGACAGATGGACGCGGAAATCTGGTCAGTCGTACTGAGCAATTGAGGTTGCTGGGCGCTCGTGCGAGTAAAAGCCTCCCGGCCGATCTGTTGGAGCGGGCGATGACCGATTCAGATGGAGTAGCGCACGTCCCCGAGTAAACGCAGATCGAATCGTCGCACCGCCCCTCCCACATTTTGATTGAGTCCACACAGCCTATAAGGGCAAATGCCGACTCAACAACGCCCGTAACGCCGCCGCCTTCACCGGCTTGGCGAGGTAATCCAACCCCGCCGCATGCACCTCGGCCACCATCTCCGGGCGGCCGTCGGCACTGATGACCACGCCGGGAATCGGCTCCGCCAGTTGTGCGCGCAGCCAACCCATCAATTCCGTACCGGTCTCGCCATGGTCCAGGTGGTAATCCACCAGCGCCAGTTGCGGTCGCACCCCTTCAGCCAACAATGCCGCGCATTGCGCCTGGTCAGTGGCGGTCCACACCTCGCAGCCCCATCGCGTCAACAGGCTGCGCATGCCGATCAGGATGCTCTCTTCATTATCCACGCACAGCACCTGTGCGCCGCTCAAGGGTTGGCCGTTTTCCGCTGTGGGCTTGGGCTGCGGGCTGGCCTGGTTGCGCGCCAGCGGCACGCGCACGCTGAATACGCTGCCTTTGCCTGGCCACGAGCGCACGCTCAGGCGATGGCCCAGCACGCGGCACAGGCCGTCGGCGATTGCCAAACCCAGGCCCAGGCCTTTTTCGGCGCGGGTCTGGTGGCTGTCCAGGCGCTTGAACTCTTCGAAGATGACCTTCTGTTTATCCTGCGGAATGCCGGGGCCTCTGTCCCACACTTCCAGGCACAACTCGCCCTTGCGCCGGCGTACGCCAAGCAGCACAGGGCCATCGGCATAACGGAAAGCGTTGGTCAGGAAATTCTGCAGGATCCGTCGCAGCAGCTTGATGTCGCTGTCGACCCGCAGGCGACTGCCGCGCAGGCGGAAGCGCAAACCCTGCTCCTGGGCCAGCGCCTTGAATTCCGCGCCCAGGGTGTCGAACAGTTCGTTGAGCACAAAGGGCTGGCGCTGTGGGTTGATCTTGCCGTTTTCCAGGCGCGAGATATCCAGCAGGTCGCTGATCAGGTCTTCAGCCGAGCGCAGCGAGCTGTCCAGGTGCTGCACCAGTTGCCGGGCTTCAGTGGACAGGCCGTCGTTCTGGTGGGAGAGGGCGGCGGAGAACAGGCGTGCGGCATTCAAGGGTTGCATGAGGTCATGGCTGACCGCCGCGAGAAAGCGTGTCTTCGACTGGCTGGCGGATTCGGCCACGCCTTTGGCATCGGTGAGCGCTACATTCAGTTGCGACAGTTCATGGGTGCGCTCGGTCACCCGCTGCTCCAGGCCTTCGTTGGCTTCGGTGAGGGCCTGCTCTGCTTCGCGGAACGCGGTGATGTCGGTGAAACTCATGACAAACCCACCACCGGGCATCGGGTTGCCGATGAGCTCGATCACCCGTCCATTCGGGAACAAGCGCTCGGAAGTGTGGGCACGGCCCTGGCGCATCCAGTGCAGGCGTCGCGCCACATGCACTTCGGCCTCGCCGGGGCCACAGAGGCCGCGCTCGGCGTTGTAGCGGATGATGTCGGCGATAGGCCGGCCCACGCTGATCAGCCCGTCGGGGTAGTTGAACAGTTCCAGGTAGCGCCGGTTCCAGGCTACTAGCTTGAGCGACTGGTCGACCACGCTGATGCCCTGGGTGATGTTCTCGATGGCACCTTGCAGCAGCGCACGGTTGAATTGCAGTACTTCCGACGCTTCATCGGCGATGCGTACTACGTCCTCCAGCTGCATTTCCCGCCCTTCAATCGCAGCTTTTACTACCGCGCGTGTCGAAGAGGCACCGAGCACACCGGCCAACAGGCGCTCGGTATGGGCGATCCAGTCGTTATCGGCGTTCTGATTGGGGTTAAAGCCTTTGCCCTGGCGATAGGCGAAGCGGATAAAACTTTGCTGGGCACGTTCTTCACCGACAAAACGCGCCGCCAGGCTCAGCAGGTCGCTGATCTGTACCGACAGCATCGAGCGGGCGTTGGCACGCTGGCTGATCTCTTGACCGATAAAACGCCCGGCTTGCCAGTGCTCCGACACCCGTGTGCGCGACAGCATCGACACCCACACAAACAAGGTGAAGTTGCCCGCCAGGGAGAACACGGTGCCCAGGGTGAGGGGCGTAACGGACAACCCCAGTGGGTGGGAATGGATCCACGTAAGGCCGGGGAAAAGGCTGAGGGAGCAGCCCAGGCTTTTCGCCGTTACGGGTAGGACCAAGGTGTAGAACCACAGGAATGTGCCCGCCGCCAACCCGGCAAACACCCCGCGCCGGTTGGCCTGTTTCCAATACAGCGCGCCGAGCATGGCCGGGGCGAGTTGGGTCACGGCGGCAAACGCAATCTGACCGATAGTCGCCAGGCTCGCCGTAGAACCCAGCAAGCGGTAGCTCACGTAAGCCAGCAGTAGAATGATCACAATGCTGACCCGGCGCACCGAGAGCATCCAGTGGCGGAACACCTCGAACGGCCGCTCGGCGCTGGAGCGGCGCAACAGCCACGGCAGCAGCATGTCGTTGGAGACCATGGTCGACAGGGCGATGCTCGCCACAATCACCATGCCCGTGGCCGCCGAGGCGCCGCCGATAAATGCCAGCACCGCCAGCGCCGGATGGGCTTCGGCCATGGGCAGGCTGATCACGTAGGAATCCGGCAACACCGAACCCGGCAGCAGCATTTTGCCGCCGAGGGCGATAGGGATCACGAACAATGCGGCAAGGATCAGATACGCGGGGAACACCCATTTGGCCACGCGCAGATCTTGCGGGTCGATGTTTTCGACGACGGTCACATGAAACTGTCGCGGCAAGCAGATGATCGCCATCATCGCCACGCCGGTCTGCACTACCATCGACGGCCAGTTGACGGTTTCCTTCCAGTATTCCTCCAGCCGTGGTGCGAGCATTGCCTGGCTGAACAGGTCGCCGAAACCGTCGTAGAGGCCGTAGGTCACAAACGCGCCCACTGCGAGAAACGCGAACAGCTTGACCAGGGATTCAAACGCAATCGCCAGCACCATGCCACGGTGGTGCTCCGTGGCGTCGAGGTTGCGTGTACCAAACACAATAGTGAAGAGCGCCAGCACCAGCGACACGATCAGCGCCGTGTCCTGGGCCCGCGTGCCGGTGGTGTCGGCGCCGGCGCCGATCAGCAGGTTCACCCCCAGCACGATGCCTTTGAGTTGCAGGGCGATGTAGGGCAGCACGCCGACCAGGCAAATCAATGCGACCACGACTGCCAGGGACTGGGACTTGCCGTAGCGTGCGGCGATAAAGTCTGCGATGGAGGTGATGTTTTCCTGCTTGCTGATCAGAATCATCTTCTGCAGCACCCAGGGTGCTAACACCAGCAACAGCACCGGTCCGAGGTAGATCGGTAAAAACGCCCACAACTGTTCGGCGGCCTGGCCTACGGCGCCGAAGAACGTCCAACTGGTGCAATACACCGCCAGCGACAGGCTGTACACCCAGGCGCGCACGCGCGGCGGCAAAGGCGCACGACGGCGGTCACCGTAGAAGGCGATGGCAAACATAATGGCCATATAGGCCAGGGCAACGGCGGCGATCAGCCCGCTGGACAGCGTCATGGTAACTCCGAGCATGGGAACACCCAGGCATTCCAGGCCCGGTTGGACAGTCTCGCATGATGGCTGGGGTTAGTCAGTGTCGACCAAGGTCGTGTGGGATCTAATGTCGCAGGGCGGCGCCTAGCGTGGGGGCAGGGTCTTCTGGCGCAGGATGTAGATCGTCACCAATACCGCACTGGTCAGCATGAACCCGCGTGCCCACGGCAGTGGCACCAGGTAGCAGGAGAGGCCGATGCTCAGCCACATCAAGCCGATGGCGTAGACCTTGCCCTTGAGCGGGATGCCATTGCCGTCCAGATAATCTCGAATCCACGGGCCCAGGCGCGGGTGTTGCACCAGCCAGTGGTAGAAGCGTGGGGAGCTTCGGGCGAAGCAGGCGGCGGCGAGCAGGAAAAAGGGCGTGGTCGGCAATACCGGTAGGAAAATGCCGATCACCCCCAGCGCTACGCTCAGCCAGCCGATGGCCAGCAGCACGTAGCGCAGGAGGAGCGAGCGATTGCCCATGGGTGTCACGGGCAAGGGACTCAGTGGTGACGTGGCTTGAGGATCGCCGGTTTTTCGTCAGGGGCGTTGCACAGCAGGTACAGGGCGGTCAGGGCTTCCGGGATCTGAACGATCATGTCGTCCATCAGGTTGGCGTCGGCGGCGATGTCAGAAAATTCAGCTTCTTCTTCAAACAGCCCCGAACCCACCATGATCGGCAGGAGCATTTCGCTGACTTCTTCCTCGGCGGTTTCGAACCAGGCGGCTTCACGCAGGAATACGCCTTCCATGAAACCGATGCACCAGCCGCGCAGGTCGGAGTCGTCCGGCTCTTCGCCCAGGTCCAGCTCGCAGGGCAGCTCGAACTCTTCATCAGACGCCAGTTGGCGAGCGATGTGGGCCTTGAGGGCCAGCAGGGTGGATTCGATTTCTGCGCGATGGGCGTCGTCTTCGTAATGCGGCTCTTCGGCGAACAGCGCGTCGATCCATTCACGGTCGGGTACGACCTCGGCGCAGATCGACAGGGCGGTCAGGTAGCCGTGGGCGGCCACGTAGTCCAGCGCCTCGTCATGCAGCTCATCGGCGTCGAGGAAGGCTTGCAGGCGGGTTAGTTGCTCAGCGAAGGACATTGAAGGACTACCTTGGGAATAAACGATGCTGAATTCTAGGCTTTCTTGCGCGCCCAAGCCAGTCGGCGTGCACATTTGCCAGGTTTTAGAGACGGGCTGCAATTCGTCAGCGGCGCCCTTTGCCGGATGGCGCTCGGGTATACTGCCGCGTTTTGTGATGCCCCTGCAGGCCAAGCGCCAGGTCGAGAAAACTTCGCTTACGGATTATTTTTCGTGAGACCGCGTTTTTTCGACCAGCCTGTACAGAGGGATTTCGGCACTATTTTGTTGGAGTTATACATGCTCGATCAGGCTCAACGCGTCCTCAAGGACATCTTCGGCTACGACAGTTTTCGTGGCCGCCAGGGTGCGATCATTGAGCGCGTGGCCAAGGGTGGTGATGCCCTGGTACTGATGCCTACCGGCGGCGGCAAGTCGCTGTGTTTCCAGGTGCCGGCGTTGTTGCGCAACGGGCTGGCCGTGGTGGTGTCGCCGCTGATCGCGCTGATGGACGACCAGGTCGCGACTCTGGAAGAGCTCGGCGTCGCCGCTGCTGCCTTGAACTCCACCCTCAGCGCCGAGCAGCAGCGCGACCTGGCCGCACGCATCAAGCGCGGCGAAGTCAAAATGCTCTACCTGGCCCCCGAGCGCCTGGTACAGCCGCGCATGCTGGCGTTTTTGCAGAGCCTGGAAATTGCCCTGTTCGCCATCGACGAAGCCCACTGTGTCTCCCAGTGGGGTCATGATTTCCGCCGTGAATATTTGCAACTGGGTCAATTGGCCGAGCTGTTTCCCGACGTTCCGCGCATCGCCCTGACCGCCACGGCCGACAAGCGCACCCGCGAAGAAATCGTCGAACGCCTGCACCTGCAGAATGCCGAGCGTTTCCTGTCGAGCTTTGACCGGCCGAATATTTTCTACCGCATCGTGCCCAAGGAGCAGCCGCGCAAGCAGTTGCTCGCGTTCCTCTCTGAACGGCGCAGCGATGCGGGCATCGTCTACTGCCTGTCGCGCAAGAAGGTCGATGAAGTCGCTGCATTTCTCTGTGAACAAGGCTATCCGGCGCTGCCGTATCACGCTGGCTTGCCCAACGAAACCCGCTCCGCTCACCAGAAGCGCTTCCTCAACGAGGAAGGCCTGATCATGGTGGCCACCATCGCGTTTGGCATGGGCATCGATAAATCCAACGTGCGCTTCGTGGCCCACATGGACCTGCCCAAATCCCTCGAGGCGTACTACCAGGAAACTGGCCGCGCCGGCCGTGATGGCCTGCCGGCGGATGCATGGATGGTCTACGGCCTGCAGGACGTGGTGATGCTCAAGCAGATGCTGCAGAACTCCGAAGGCGACGAGCGCCACAAACGCCTGGAGCAGCACAAGCTCGACGCCATGCTCTCGCTGTGCGAAGAGACCCGCTGCCGCCGCCAGACCCTGCTGGCGTATTTCGACGAAGACATGCCGGAGCCGTGCGGCCACTGTGATAACTGCATTGATGGTGTGCAGACGTGGGACGCCACCGAGCCGGCGCGCCAGGCGCTGTCGACCATCTACCGCACTGGCCAACGCTACGGCGTGGGCCATCTGGTGGATGTGTTGCTGGGCAAGGACAACGAAAAAGTCCGCAGTTTCGGCCACGAGAAACTCTCGGTCTACGGGGTCGGCAAAGCCCGCGCCGAAGGCGAGTGGCGTTCGCTGTTCCGTCAGATGGTTGCACGCGGTCTGGTGGACATCGATATCGAAGGCTACGGCGGTCTGCGTCTTAGCGACAGCTGCCGGCCGCTGCTCAAGGGTGAAGTGAGCCTGGAACTGCGTCGTGACCTCAAGCCGCAAACCACCGCCAAGACCAGCACCAGTCAGGCCAGCCAGCTTGTACGGGGCGAGGAGCTCGAACAGTGGGAAGCCTTGCGTACGCTGCGGCGCAAACTGGCCCAGGAACACAGCGTGCCGCCATACGTTATTTTCCCCGATTCCACCTTGCTGGAAATGCTGCGCGAGCAGCCCACCACCATGGCCGAGATGGCGCGGGTCAGCGGTGTTGGTGCGCGCAAGCTGGAGCGTTACGGCCAGGCGTTCCTCGAAGTGCTCGGCGGCCAGGCCGAAGCGCCGAAGGAAATCGCCGATATCCGCCACGAACTCATCAGCCTGGCACGTGCCGGCATGACCCCGATCCAGATCGCCGGCCAGTTGCAATGCTCGGAGAAGAACGTCTACACCTTGCTCGCTGAATCCATTGGCAAGCAGCAGTTGTCCTTGGAGCAGGCCCTTGATTTGCCGGAAGATTTGCTCGGTGAAATCCAGGACGCATTCCTCGACGGAGAAGGCGAATTGCCACCCGTTGCCGAGATTGCACCGCTGTTTGCCGGGCGTGTGCCTGAGGGCGTTTTGTACTGCGTGAGGGCCGCTTTGCAGTCTGAATTCGAAATTTAGTGTGCCAATTACGACAATGTAACGATTCAGTACATAGCAACTCTTGCCTAGTGGCAGGGCTCATGCTTAGCTGGCTAATAATTAGCCACACTTTATTTTCAGTCTAACCCATGAGTTTTTTATGCCGTTAACCGATCAACACCGCTTTGGCATGCAGCTGGCGCAAATGTCCCGAGGTTGGCGCGCCGAGCTCGACCGCCGTTTGGCGGGGCTGGGCTTGTCCCAGGCGCGCTGGCTGGTGCTGCTGCACCTGGCCCGTTTCGAAGAGGCCCCCACTCAGCGTGAGTTGGCGCAAAGCGTTGGTGTAGAAGGGCCGACCCTGGCGCGCTTGCTCGACAGCCTTGAAGGCCAGGGCCTGGTGCAACGCCAGGCGGTGGTGGAAGACCGGCGCGCCAAACGCATCCTGCTCTGCGACACCGCACGGCCGTTGATCGAACAGATTGAAACCATTGCCACAGCCTTGCGCCATGAGCTGTTTGTGGGTGTGGATGAAGCAGACCTGAGTGTGTGCATGCGGGTGCACGGGCACATCCTGGCGAATCTGGAAAAGTCCTGATCTAAACGCCGATTATGCCCGGCTGGCTTGCTGTGATGAGCGGGCCTGTTTTGCTGAGCAGGCTTCTTTTGCTGAGCGGGCTTTATCTGGTGAGCGAGCTTGCTGTGGTGAGCGGGCTTGCCCCGCGCTGGGCTGCGAAGCAGCCCCCATAAGGAAGGCCATCGCGATAACCCAGATAAACCACGGCGTCTGATTTTAGGGCTGCTTCGCAGCCCAGCGCGGGGCAAGCCCGCTCACCACAACAGACCCGCTCACCACAACAGACCCGCTCACCACACCACACCAAGCTCGCTCACCACACAAAGCCCGCTCACCACACAAAGCCCGCTCACCACAATTAGCCCCTCCAACACTGGTGCAGCGTTGTATCAGAACGTCTGCCCCAGGTTCAGGTACACCGCCTTCTGATTATCGTCGTTGAACCCATAGCTGAAATTCAGTGGCCCCAACGGCGTATCAAACCCCAGGAAAATACTTGCAGCGTTGATATACCCGCTGTCGAACTCATTGTCGTTGTTCCATGCCCGGCCCCGCTCCAGCGAGGCGCCCATATACAGTGGGAAATCCAACGGCAAGTAGGAACGCGGCGTCAGTCGGCGGTAGTACACCGCACGCATCAGGCTGATGTTCTGTCCGGAAATTGCATCCTGGCGGAAGCCCGACAACTGCCGCGCACCGCCCAGCAGGAAGCTGGAAATCACCACATCCGAATCATCCAGGGTGCGCCCGTAACGACCGCCCAGCACCAGCGTGTCCGGGCCATGGCTCATGGCCTTGTCCAGTTTGAATTCCCACTGTCGATAGCGCTGATCCGAACCCAGTCCCGGTTCGAACTCGCGGTAGGCCAGGCCGATGTCCTCACCGGTGTGCGGGAAGTACACGTTGTCCAGTGAGTCGAAGGAGTACTTCAGTTCATAGAAGCCTTCGCTGAAACTCACGCTCGGCAGGTCGCGGTCGCCGATGCGCACATCCGCCTTGCCCCAGGCCTCGCCGACGCCGAAGCGGATCTCGCCGCTGTTGCCGATCTGGCGCCCCACGTTCAGGCCGAAACCATAGCGCTCCAGGCGGTATTCGGAGATGGGGTCGTTGTCCAGAATCAGTTCGACGTTCTGCGCCTGGGCGCTCAAGTAGGGCGCGACGAAGTAGCGTGAGCCCGCGTCCATCGGTTGGTAGAACTCGCTGTACAGTTCTTGCCGATCACCGATCTGGACCCGCGTGAGCCATTCAGCGCCGAGTCGGTTGATGCCGTTCATGCGATAGCTCGCGCCCAGGTTGAAGGCGCTGTCGCCGCGCATATCGTCTGAGAGGTTCAAGCCCAGGCGCAGGTAGTCGGTGCCGCTGCGCTTGCCGCGTGCACTGATCACCAGGGTGTTGTCCTGGCCCTTTTTCACCACGCGGTATTGCACCTGCTCGAAGTAATCCAGGCCATACAAGGTGCCCATGTCGGTTTGCAGGCGGCCGAGGTTCAACGGTTCGCCCAGCGGTTGGCGGATGTAGTAGCGGATCACGTCGTCGCTGACTTTCGAGTCGTTTTCCAGTTTGATCGCGGTGATCACCGGGGTGCGCTCGCCCGGCGTGCGCGCAGCCGCCAGTTGGGCGTCAACCGGTTCGGCGGGGCGTAAATGGGCCAGGCGCAGGTCGAGGGCGCGGGTGGCGCGGTAGCCGGCGTCGATCATATCCTTGGCGCGGCCAAAATCGGTCACGCCAAAGGCCGCCAGGGGCGGCTGGATCAGCACGTCCTTGGGGTTGAGGGCCTTGAGTTGTTCCTCGGAGTTGCGCCGGGTCATCAGGGTGATGGACTGGTTGAGCACATCCACCACGGTGGCGAGTTGCTTGCGCGAGCGTAGCGGGGTGCCGATGTCGACCACGATGGCGATATCCACGCCCATCTCCCGCGCCACATCCAGCGGGATGTTATCGGTCATGCCGCCATCCACCAGCAGCCGGCCATCCAGCTCTACCGGGGCGAACACTGCCGGAATCGACATACTGGCGCGGATGACCTGGGGCAGGTGGCCCTTGCTGAACACCACTTTTTCGCCAGTAGTGATGTCGGTGGCCACGGCGCGGAAGGGGATCGGCAGCTTGTCGAAATTACGCGTGTTGCTGCTGTGGGCGAACATGCTTTCCAGCAGCAGCGCCAGGTTCTGGCCCTGGATCACGCCGAGCGGCAGGCCGAGGCTGCCGTCATCGCGAAAGCTGAGCTTCTGCTTGACCAGGAAATCGCGGTCATCCTGCTTGCGCCGAAACGGCACGTCTTCACGCGGCGGCGCGTCGGACAACGCCTGCTGCCAGTCGATGCCGAGGGCGAGCTTTTCCAGTTCGTCGATCTTGTAGCCCGAAGCGTACAGCCCACCAATCACCGCACCCATGCTGGTGCCGGCGATGGCGTCGATATGGATGCCCTGTTCTTCCAGGGCCTTGAGCACGCCAATGTGCGCGAGGCCGCGGGCGGCGCCGCCGGATAGCACCAGGCCGATTTTCGGGCGGGGCGGCTCAACGGCGTCGGCAAGCAGGGGGACGAGGCACAGAAACAGACAGGACAGCAGGCGGCGCATCAGGAATCTCAGGGCTGGGCGATAAAGGCCGCTATTATAGCCACTCCAACCCCATCCCTCGTCACGCCAGGAACCTGTCAAATGATGTCCGCCAGCAAACCCGAGATCGTGATCACCTATTGCACCCAGTGCCAGTGGCTGCTGCGGGCCGCGTGGTTGGCTCAGGAACTGTTAAGCACCTTTGCCGATGACCTGGGCAAAGTGTCGCTGGAGCCGGCAACCGGCGGTGCGTTTCGCATCACCTGCGATGGTGTGCAGATCTGGGAGCGCAAGGCTGATGGCGGTTTCCCTGAGGCCAAGGTGCTCAAGCAGCGCGTGCGCGATCAGATCGACCCGCAGCGTGACCTGGGGCACAACGACCGCACGCCGTGAAGGTCACCGCCATCGGCTGGCGGTGACGGATGGAGGCCGCTACTTGGCGGCCATCTTGCTTTTGATGAAGCCCACGACCCACGTCAGTACCAGGCCGCCGACGCCGCCGCCGACAATATTGCTGCCAACCGCCGCCACATCCAGCGCCTCGCCGCCGGAGGTGCCCGTCAATGCGGCGACCACCTGGCCCAGGACCAGACCGCCGACACCACCGAGGAAGGTATTGAGCCCGGTGCCCAGGCTCTGTTTGGTCATGCCGGCTAAGTTGCCGCCGACGGCACCACTGATGATTTGAACCAGCAAGCTGATGAGCATTTCCATGATGAAACCCCTGCATCGCGTTTATGGAGTGATCCGTTGAACGACTGCAGACTGTTGCGGATGTTCAGAGTATAGATCAGGCCGTTGCCGTCGGCTGTTTGGCCTGGCTGGCGCTGCCCATCAGCCCTGAGAGCACGATGGCGACGATGATCAGCGCGCCTCCCAGCAGCATGCGCAGTGTCGGGGTTTCGGCGAACAGCAGCCAGGCCACCGTGATGCCGTAGACCGGCTCCATGGCAAAGACCACGGAGGCGGTACGTGCCTTGATCACCGCGAGGCTGGCGACGAACAGACTGTGGGCCAGCCCTGTGCAGAACACGCCGAGCAGGCCGATCCACAACCAGTCCAGCGCACGCACATCCGCCAGCCCCGGTGCGGCCACGGGCAGCAGGCACACCGCAACTACCATGTTCTGGCACAGTGCAGCCTGGACGGCAGGAATCCGCCCGGAGCTGGCGCGGTTGTTCAGCGACAACAGCGAGAACAGCAGCCCCGAGGCGATGCCCCAGAGCAGGCCGCCGGTGGCTTCGCTGGCCAGGTTGAAGTCTGGCGTCACCAGCACCAGGCCGACGGTGACCAACGCCACCAGCAGCCATTCATTGGCGCGAATGCGCTCGCGGAAAATCAGCCCTTCAAGGATCACGGTAAACGCCGGGAACGCGGTGAAGCCGAGGGTGGCGACGGCCACGCCCGCCACCTTGACTGCGATAAAAAACGTCACCCAATGCGCGGCCAGTAAGACGCCGCTGACCAGCAGGCGTTTCCAGTCGCGCAGTTCCAGGGTTTTCCACGGGGCATTGCTGGCGAAGCGCGCAAACACGGCCAGGGCGATCACGGCAAACGCGGCGCGACCGAAGACGATAATGGCCGGCGAGGCGGCCGCCAGCTTGCCGAATACGCCGGTAAGGCCAAACATCAATGCGCCGATATGCAAGGCGCCGAGGGCTGAACGGGGAGTCATTGCGATCCTTGAACCAACGGGTTAACAGAATCGCAGTCTAGAGGGTGCAGGTGCGGACGTCTGTCGCGCAGCTCGCGATTTTTAGCGCAAGGCTCGCCTTATGCCGGACGCCGCAACGCGCCGGGAGAGGCGCCAAACTCGCGCAACATCGCCGCGGCAAAGGCACTTTGCGAGGCATAGCCGACACGCTCGGCGATTTCACCGATGGGCAGCGGCGTCTCGCGCAGCAGGTGCAAGGCCAGTTGCAGGCGGCGGCTGCGGATGTAATCCATCGGCGTCTGCCCGCATTCGGCGACAAAGCGCGCATGCAGGCGCGCCACCGACAAATCGGCAATCCGCGCCAGGTCAGCGACCTGCAACGGATGTGCGACGTGGCGCTCGATATGCGCATTGAACGCCGCATACGGCAGGCGTCGGCCCGGCACCGGTTGGGCCGTTGAATGATTGAGGCTGGCCAGTAACAGTACCGCGCCTTGTTGCACGATCAGTGGGTCGTCCACCGGGCTGCGGGCCAGCCATTGCACCAGTTGGTGTTGCCGCGAATCCAGCGCCAGGCGTGCCGGTTGATCCAGCAGGCGGCGGCTGGCGTCGGCGTGTTCACCCAACGATTGCAGCACCCAATGCTCCGTGGGCACATCCAGTACCAGGCAGCGGCTGCCATCGCGACTGCCGCAGGCGTGGTGGGCGGAAAAGGGCAGCACCATCACGCTGCTTTCGCGCACCTGGCTGCCACGGCCATCGACTTCCAGGTCCAGATGACCGGACAGCCCGAACACCAACTGCGCATGGTCATGGCTGTGGGCGATGGGCGCTTCGAGGTAGTGGCGCAGCGTGAGGGTAGGGCTCATCGCGGTCTCCTGTGCAGGTCGCCAGTCTACAACGCTTCGCGGGGACAGGCGTTGTCATCAGACTGACGCACAGCTGTCATGGGCTATTAATCGCCAGGGCGCAAGCTCGCGAAAACAGCGTCGAGGGATGCCCATGACCAGTGCCGAGTTCACCAAACCCAGCCGCAAGCAGCGCGTACGCACCCTGTGGATTTCCGACGTGCACTTGGGCACCCGGGATTGCCAGGCCGAACATTTGTCGCACTTCCTCAAGGGCTACCACGCCGACAAGGTGTATTTGGTGGGCGATATCATCGACGGCTGGAAAATGCGCGGCGGCATGTACTGGCCCCAGGCCCACACCAACGTGATCCGTCGCTTGCTGACCATGGCCAAGCGCGGCACCGAGGTGATCTACGTCACCGGCAACCATGATGAGTTCCTGCGCCGCTATTCCAAACTGATCCTGGGCAATATCCAGTTGGTGGATGAGGCGGTGCACGTGACCGCCGATGGCCGGCATTTACTGGTGATCCACGGTGATCAGTTCGATGTCATCACCCGCTATCACCGCTGGCTCGCCTTCCTCGGCGACTCGGCCTACGAATTCACCCTCACGTTGAACCGCTGGTTGAACCACTGGCGTGCGCGGTACGGCTATGGCTATTGGTCGTTGTCGGCGTACCTGAAGCACAAGGTCAAAACCGCCGTGAGCTTTATCAGCGATTTCGAAGAAGCCATCGCCCACGAAGTGACCAAGCGCGAATTACATGGCGTGGTGTGCGGGCATATTCACCATGCGGAGATTCGCAAGGTGGGCGAGGTGGACTACCTCAACTGCGGGGATTGGGTAGAGTCGTGCACGGCGTTGATCGAGCACTGGGATGGGAGCATCGAGTTGTATCGCTTGGCGGATGCACAGGCCAAGGAAGCGCTGCTCAAGGCAGAAATGGTCGCGGGCTAGCGGTCAACGCAGTCTAAATGTGGGAGGGGGCTTGCCCCCGATGGCCATAGGTATCTACACAACTTCCCGCGGATGCTGAGTCTATGGCAAATGGGCTGTTGTGGTGAGCGGGCTTGCCCCGCGCTGGGTGGCGAAGCCGCCCTAAAACCAGGTGATCGGGTTCTTGCTGATGCTACGGGGGTGTTTGTTATTGGGGCCGCTTCGCAGCCCAGCGCGGGGCAAGCCCGCTCACCACAGGGTTAGGTGTCAGCCTTAGGAGTTGTGTAGATACCTATGCCCCGATGGCAGTGGATCAGTCAGCGCATTTGTTGCTGAAAGACTGCTATCGGGGGCAAGCCCCCTCCCACACTTAATCCCGGTTTTGTCAGTTGGAGACGTCGGCGATAGCCTGGGCCAGCAGCGTTAACCGCGTCGCATCCGCCCCGGCCACATTCGCCCGCCCTGAACTGACCATATACACACTGTGCTTCTCGCGCAGTTGCTTGACCTGTTCGGCACTCAAGCCGGTATAGGAAAACATCCCGCGCTGCGCCCCAATGTGCGCAAACCGTTCGGCCAGGCCATGGGGGGCCAGCGCCTCCACCAGTCCGGATCGCAATTGAGCGATCCGCGCACGCATGGCTTCGACTTCCTCACTCCAAAGCTTTTTCAGCTCGGCATCACCGAGGATGGTCGCGACCACCGCAGCACCATGATCCGGCGGCGTCGACCACAAGTTACGCGCGATATTCGCCAGTTGGCTGCGCACATCCGTGAGCTTCTCGGCATCCGCCGTGCACACGATCAATGCGCCGACGCGGTCGCTGTAAAGGCCGAAGTTCTTCGAGCAGGAACTGGTGACCAGCACTTCCGGCAGCTCGGCCGCAAACACGCGTACCGCCCAGGCATCCTGCTCCAGGCCGTCGCCAAAACCCTGGTAGGCGAAGTCGATCAGCGGCAGCAGTTGGCGCTCGCGCACGATGTGCAGCACCTGGCGCCAGTCGTCCTGAGACAGGTCGAAACCGGTGGGGTTGTGGCAGCAGGCGTGCAGCAGCACCACGTCGCCTTCAGGCACGGTGGCCAAGGTTGCCAGCATCGCCGCTACATCCAGGCGATTGTCGGCGCCTACATACGGATAGTGACTGACCTTCAGCCCGGCCTTGGCGAAGATGCTTTCGTGGATCGGCCAGGTCGGGTTGCTCAGCCACACGCCACGGCCGGGCAGGCTGTGGGCGATGAAGTCGGCGCTCAGGCGCAGCGCGCCGGTGCCGCCCGGGGTCTGGGTGGCGCCGGCACGGCGGTCGCGGATCAGGGGGGAATCGGCACCCAGCACCAGTTCGCTGATCAGCGCGCCGAAGCGGGCATCGCCATGGCCGCCGATGTAGGTCTTGGTGGTTTGGGTGTCGACCAGACGCTGCTCGGCGAGCTTCACCGAGTGCAGAATCGGCGTCAGGCCCTGGTCGTCCTTATAGACGCCTACGCCGAGGTCGAACTTGTTTGGGTTGGTGTCCTGGGCATACAGGTCCATCAGCCCGAGGATCGGGTCGCCGGGCACGCGGCCAATGGCATCGAAGTGCATTACTTGCGGCCCTCGGCGTCCTTGGCCACTGCGTCGGTGCGCGCAGCCATGATGAAGTCGTTGCGGTGCAGGCCCTTGATGGAGTGGCTCCACCAGGTCACGGTGACCTTGCCCCATTCGGTGAGCAGGCCTGGGTGATGGCCTTCAGCCTCAGAGATTTCACCCATGGCATTGGTAAACGCCAGGGCGAACTTGAAGTTCTTGAACAGGAAAACCTTTTCCAGTTGCATTACGCCGTCGCGCACTTCGATGTTCCAGTCGGGGATCTGCTTGATCAGCACCGGCAACTCTTCATCGCTGACTTGTGGGGCATCGGCGCGGCAGGCTTCGCAGTGGGCTTGGTTCAAGGTGGTCATGTGGGGTGTCCTGAATTCGAATGAGTGAAGATCAGTGGGCGTTACCCTAAAGCAACGCGGGGCCAGGGAACAGACTCACCTGGCCTTAAAAGACGCCGTTCAAGCGGCCTTTGGTTTGGGCGCAAATTTGGGGGCGTGCAAGCCAAGCTGCATACCGCGCTCGACCATGCCCATGATGTCTTCCTGCGCCACGTCGAACAGGCGCTTGAGTTCGGGCAGTACGAAGTAGAGCGGTTGCAGGATGTCGATGCGATACGGGGTGCGCATCGCTTCCAGCGGGTCGAAGGCTTGATGCTCGGGCTCGTCCGACAGGCAGTACACGCTTTCCTTGGGCGACGACAAAATTCCGCCACCGTAGATGCGTCGACCTGCGGGCGTGTCCACCAGGCCAAACTCGATGGTCATCCAGTACAGGCGCGCCAGGTACACCCGTTGCTCCTTGCTGGCCGCCAGGCCGAGCTTGCCGTAGGTGTGGGTGAATTCGGCGAACCAGGGGTTGGTCAGCAGCGGGCAATGGCCAAAAATCTCATGGAAAATATCCGGCTCTTGCAGGTAATCCAGTTCCTCGCGGGTACGAATAAACGTCGCCACTGGAAACTGCTTGCTGGCGAGCAGCTCGAAGAAGGTCTGGAAGGGGATCAGGGCAGGGACGCGAGCGACTTGCCAGCCGGTGGTCTCGGCCAGGACTTTATTGATTTCGCCCAATTGTGGAATGCGGTCCAGGGGCAGGCCGAGCTTGTCGATGCCGTCCAGGTATTCCTGGCAGGCGCGGCCTTCGATCACCTTCAACTGGCGCGTGATCAGGGTGTTCCACACCGCGTGTTCTTCCGGCGGGTAATGGATAAAACCTTGCGCGTCGGGCTCGCGGGCCACGTAGTGCGTCTGTTTCATACGGCTCTCCTGCTAGGCATTCGTTCTTGTTATGTCCTGCGATGAACCTATTGATAACCCGAGCCAGGCGAGATTCCATCCGTCGGAGAAGTGGGTTTGCAGGAAATACCACGGATTTTCGTAAAGTAATCGTTACGGATGTGCGGTTCGTCGCGGCATTGGGCTGGGAAAGGCACACAAACTGTCACATAATCTTGACGACTATCTGCGCCCAGCGGCAAAAAGACGCGGCGCCTACCCATTGTTCGGGCCTTTTCATGCGTATCAAAGTGCACTGCCAAAACCGCATCGGCATCCTGCGGGACATCCTCAACTTGCTGGTGGAGTACGGCGTCAACGTCGCCAAGGGCGAAGTCGGCGGCGAGCATGGCAATGCCATTTACCTGTTTTGCCCGAACCTGGTGAACATGCAGTTCCAGGCGCTGCGCCCGCAGTTCGAGGCGATTGCCGGGGTGTTTGGCGTGAAAAGGGTAGGGCTGATGCCCAGTGAACGTAGGCACATGGAGCTGAATGCCTTGCTCGGCGCCTTGGAATTTCCAGTGCTGTCCATCGACATGGGCGGCTCCATCGTCGCTGCCAACCGTGCGGCGGCGCAGTTGCTCGGGGTGCGGGTGGACGAGGTGCCGGGCATTCCACTGTCGCGCTACGCCGAGGACTTTGACTTGCCGGAACTGGTGCGTGCGAGCAAGTCGCGGATCAATGGACTGCGGGTCAAGGTCAAGGGTGACGTGTTCCTGGCGGACATCGCGCCACTGCAATCCTCCGAGCACGATGACAGCGAAGCCATGGCCGGCGCCGTGCTGACCTTGCACCGCGCCGACCGCGTGGGCGAGCGCATCTACAACGTGCGCAAGCAGGAATTGCGCGGCTTTGACAGCATCTTCCAAAGCTCCAAAGTCATGGCGGCGGTAGTGCGTGAAGCCCGGCGCATGGCGCCGTTGGATGCGCCGCTATTAATAGAAGGCGAAACCGGCACCGGCAAGGAACTGCTGGCCCGCGCCTGTCACCTGGCCAGCCCCCGTGGGCAATCGCCGCTGATGGCGCTCAATTGTGCCGGTCTGCCGGAGTCGATGGCTGAGACGGAGTTGTTCGGCTACGGCCCCGGCGCGTTCGAAGGCGCGCGGGCCGAAGGCAAGCTGGGGCTGCTGGAGCTGACGGCGGGCGGTACGTTGTTTCTCGATGGCGTGGGGGAAATGAGTGCGCGCCTGCAGGTGAAATTGCTGCGCTTTCTGCAGGACGGTTGCTTTCGTCGGGTGGGCAGTGATGAAGAGGTGTATCTGGATGTGCGAGTGATCTGCGCGACCCAGGTGGATTTGTCCGAACTCTGCGCCCGTGGCGAATTCCGCCAGGATCTCTATCACCGCCTTAACGTGCTGTCGCTGCACATCCCGCCGCTGCGCGAATGCCTGGATGGGCTGGGGCCTTTGGTTGAACACTTTCTCGATCAGGCCAGCCGCCAGATCGGTTGCCCGCTGCCCAAGCTCGCACCGGCGGCGATGGAGCGACTCAGCCACTACCACTGGCCGGGCAATGTGCGGCAGTTGGAAAACGTGCTGTTCCAGGCGGTGTCGCTGTGTGAGGGCGGGACAGTCAAGGCCGAACATATCCGCTTGCCGGATTATGGCGTGCGTCAGCCGCTTGGCGATTTTTCCCTGGAGGGTGGGCTGGAGGCGATTGTCGGGCGCTTTGAGAAGGCGGTGCTGGAAAGTTTGTATGCCGAGCATCCGAGCAGCCGCCAATTGGGGAAGCGCTTGGGGGTGTCGCACACCACCATCGCCAACAAACTGCGCGATCACGACATCCTCAAGGCCGAAAAATAATCAACTGACACTGTGGGAGGGGGCAAGCCCCTCCCACAGTTGATCTTCGTCGTCTTCCTGACCGGTAGTTGCCGGAAGCGGCAGTAGTCCGCCGTTTTTTCGACTCTGGTACAACCTTGAAATACTTGCGCGTCCGCGCAAACCCTTGCCCTGCCTGCACTTTAGTCACTTTCACAAAGTTGGTTCGCAAATTGCTTAAGCCTCATCAGTACAGCGGTGGGCGGCAAGCCTGCGTCAGAAAGAGGAAAGAGTGTGGACAAGTACCTTTATGTGGCAATGACCGGCGCCAGCCAGAATGCACTGGCGCAGAAGGCCCATGCCAACAACTTGGCGAACATTTCCACCAACGGTTTTCAACGTGACCTGGAGCAGGCGCGTTCGATGCCGGTGTTCGGCGACAGCTTTCCGGCGCGGGCGTTTGCCTTGACCGAGCGTCCAGCCACTGACTTCACCCCTGGCGCGATGATCGAGACCGGCCGTGACCTGGACGTGGCCGTCAGCGGCGACGGCTGGATGGCGGTGCAGACCCCGGATGGCAGCGAAGCCTACGTGCGCAGCGCCAGCATGAACGTTGATGCGTTGGGCGTGCTGCGTGCCGGCAACGGCATGCCGATCATGGGCAACGGTGGCCCGATTGCGGTGCCGCCCCAGCAGAAGATCGAAGTCGGCTCCGACGGCACCATCAGCATCCGCGCCATGGGCGAAGGCCCACGGGTGATGGCGGAAGTGGACCGGATCAAGCTGGTCCAGCCCGACCTCAAGAACATGAATAAAGGCCTCGACGGCACTATCCACACCAAGGATGGCCAGCCTGCCGTAGCCGATGCAAGCGTCAAGCTGACCTCGGGTTTCCTGCAAGCAAGCAACGTCAATGCCGTGGAAGAAATGACGGCAGTGCTGGCGCTTTCCAAGCAGTTCGAGCTGCACATCAAGATGATGAACAGCGCCAAAGAAGACGACCAGGCCATGACTCGCGTCATGCAGATGAGCTGATCAGCGCTCACTCACTAATTTGCTAAACGGCGCCAACAAACAGGCGCACGAAGGAGAACACCATGCTTCCGGCTCTATGGGTTGCCAAAACAGGTCTGTCCGCCCAGGACACCAACCTGACGACCATTTCCAACAACCTGGCGAACGTATCGACCACGGGCTTCAAGCGTGACCGCGCCGAGTTCCAGGACTTGCTCTATCAGATCAAGAAGCAGCCGGGCGCCCAGTCGACCCAGGACAGCGAACTGCCGTCGGGTCTGCAATTGGGTACTGGTGTGGCAATCGTCGGCACCCAGAAGAACTTCAGCGCCGGTAACCTGCAACAGACCGGCCAGCCGCTGGACATGGCCATCAACGGCCGTGGTTTCTTCCAGATCCTGCAACCGGATGGGACTACGTCCTACACCCGCGACGGTACTTTCCACCTGGATTCCAATGGGCAGATCGTCACCGCCAACGGTTTCGCCCTGGAGCCGGCCGTGATCGTGCCAGCCGACGCCAAGACTTTCACCGTCGGTAACGACGGCACCGTGTCCATCACAGTGGCCGGCAACCCGGCATCGCAAGTGATCGGCAACCTGCAAACCGCCGACTTCATCAACCCGGCCGGCCTGCAGGCCATGGGTAACAACCTGTTCCTGGAAACCGCCTCCAGCGGCGCGCCGCAAATCGGCACCCCTGGCCTGAACGGTTTCGGCACCACGCTGCAAAGCACCCTGGAAACCTCCAACGTGAGCACCGTAGAAGAGATGGTCAACATGATCACCACTCAGCGCGCCTACGAGATGAACTCCAAGGTGATTTCCACCGCCGACCAGATGCTCTCGTTCGTAACGCAGAATCTGTAATCAAGTCTATGGGGCGCTCTTGAGGGCGCCTGCTACACCGTGAGGTATGGGTCATGAATCGCTATGTTTCCGTTTTGGCATTGAGTGGGATTGCCGTGCTCGCGGGCTGTGTCGCCCCGACGCCCAAACCCAATGACCCGTACTACGCGCCGGTGTTGCCGCGCACGCCGTTGCCGGCGGCGGCCAATAACGGCTCGATCTACCAGGCCGGTTTTGAACAGAACCTGTACAGCGACCGCAAGGCCTTCCGGGTCGGTGACATCATCACCATTACCCTGAACGAGAAGACCCAGGCCAGCAAGAACGCCAACTCCCAGGTCGGCAAGACCAGCAAGGCAGGCATCGGCCTGACCTCGTTGTTCGGTGCGGTGCCCAACGTCAACAACCCGCTGGGCGATGGCGACCTGAGCCTGAACGCCGGCTACAGCGGCGACCGTGCCACCAACGGCAAGAGTGCGGCGGCGCAGGGCAACAGCCTGACCGGCTCGATCACCGTGACCGTGGCCGATGTACTGCCCAACGGCATCATCGCCGTACGCGGTGAGAAGTGGATGACCCTCAACACCGGCGATGAGCTGGTGCGTATTGCCGGCATGGTGCGTGCCGATGATATTTCCACTGACAACACCGTCTCATCGACGCGGATTGCCGATGCGCGCATCACCTACTCGGGTACGGGTTCGTTTGCTGATGCAAGCCAGCCAGGTTGGTTCGACCGTTTCTTCCTTAGCCCGCTGTTCCCTTTCTAGGTGGCCACTTTGAAACTCAAACAGCTGATGGCGGCCGCACTCCTGCTTTCGTTGAGCGCTGTCGCCCAGGCCGAGCGCCTGAAAGACATCGCGAGCATCTCCGGCGTGCGTTCCAACCAGTTGATCGGCTACGGCCTGGTGGTGGGGCTCAACGGTACGGGTGACCAGACCACCCAGACCCCGTTCACCTTGCAGACCTTCAACAACATGCTCTCGCAGTTCGGCATCAAGGTGCCGGCGGGCTCGGGCAACGTGCAGCTCAAGAACGTTGCCGCCGTGTCCATCAGTGCCGACTTGCCGGCGTTCTCCAAGCCGGGCCAGGTGGTGGACATCACCGTGGCTTCCATCGGTAACTCCAAGAGCCTGCGCGGCGGCACCTTGCTGATGACGCCGCTTAAAGGTATCGACGGCAACGTCTACGCCATCGCCCAGGGCAACCTGGTGGTGGGCGGGTTTGACGCCGAAGGTCGCGACGGTTCGAAGATCACCGTCAACGTGCCGTCGGCCGGTCGGATTCCTGGCGGCGCCACGGTGGAACGTACCGTGCCCAGCGGCTTCAACCAGGGCAACAGCCTGACCCTGAACCTCAACCGTTCCGACTTCACCACCGCCAAGCGCGTGGTCGACAAGATCAACGACATGCTCGGCCCTGGCGTGGCCCAGGCCATCGATGGCGGTTCGATCCGCGTGACCGCGCCGCTGGACCCAAGCCAGCGCGTGGATTACCTGTCGATCCTGGAAAACCTTGAAGTCGACCCAGGCCAGGCAGTGGCCAAAGTCATCATCAACTCGCGCACCGGCACCATCGTGATCGGCCAGAACGTCAAGGTATCGCCGGCCGCGGTGACCCACGGCAGCCTGACCGTGACCATCACCGAAGACCCGATCGTCAGCCAGCCTGGGCCGTTGTCCAATGGCCAGACGGCGGTCGTGCCACGCTCGCGGGTGAATGCCCAGCAGGAAGCCAAGCCGATGTTCAAGTTCGGCCCCGGCACCACGCTGGATGAGATTGTCCGCGCGGTGAACCAGGTGGGCGCGGCGCCTGGCGACTTGATGGCAATCCTTGAAGCTTTGAAACAGGCCGGCGCCTTGCAAGCCGACCTGATTGTGATCTGAGGCCATGGCCATGGATATGCGCAAGAGCGGGATCAGCAGCACGGCGGATTCGGGGTCTTACTCCGACCTGAACCGGCTTAACCAGCTCAAGGTCGGCGACGACAAGAACAGCGAAGGCAACATGCGCAAAGTGGCGCAGGAGTTCGAGTCGCTGTTCTTGAGTGAGATGCTCAAGTCGATGCGCTCGGCCACCGAGGCCCTGGGCAAAGACAACCCGATGAACACCCCGGCGGCCAAGCAGTACCAGGAGATGTACGACCAGCAACTGGCGGTGTCGATGTCCCGCGAAGGCGGTGGTATCGGCCTGGCCGACGTGCTGATGCGCCAGATGCAGAAGAACAAACCGGTAGATGCTCAGGCCGCCACCTTGCAAGGCCCGGCAGCCGCAGAACCGGTCAAGAAAGTCGACGTGCCTACGGAAATTGCCGCCGGCACCCAGGCGGTGGGGCCGCTGGGTCGCTCCAATGGCCAGCGTCCGTTGTGGGCCTACCGTGTGGCCGAGCCCCAGGCCGGTGCCGCCGCTACCCACAGCAACGACATGGAGCTGATGAACCAGCGCCGCATTGCCTTGCCAAGCAAGCTGGCCGATCGCCTGCTCGCCGGTATCGTGCCGAGCACCCAAGTGGCGACCGAGGCCAAGGCCGCGCCGCTGCGTAACAGTGCCTCCGATGACAACGTCGTCAACAGCACCGCCCGCAGTTTTGCCGTGCCCAGCGACCGTATGCAGATCTACAGCCGCGCCGTGGCCCAGCCGCCATTGGCGCCGGCGAAGAAGGCGTTCAGTTCGCAGGACGAATTTGTCGCCACCATGTTGCCGATGGCCAAGGCCGCTGCAGCGCGTATTGGTGTCGATCCGAAGTACCTGGTGGCCCAGGCCGCCCTCGAAACCGGTTGGGGCAAATCGGTGATGCGCGCCGAAGATGGCAGCAGCAGCCACAACCTGTTCGGCATCAAGGCCGGCCAGAGTTGGCAGGGCGGCCAGGCACGTGCAATCACCAGCGAGTTTCGTGATGGCGCGATGGTCAAGGAAACGGCGCAGTTCCGCTCCTACGACTCCTATCAGGACAGCTTCCACGACCTCGTGACCTTGCTGCAAAGCAATGATCGCTATAAAGAAGTTGTGAAGTCGGCCGACAACCCGGAACAGTTTGTGCGCGAGTTGCAAAAAGCCGGTTACGCCACCGATCCGGCTTACGCCAGCAAGATTTCGCAGATCGCAAAAACGATGAACAGTTATCAGGATTACGCTGCCGCGGGCGCGACCACTCATTTATAAGGTCTGAACCATGAGTTTGCTCAATATCGGGATGTCGGGGCTAAACGCCGCTCAAGGATCGTTGTCGGTCTTGAGTAACAACATCGCCAACGCCAATACCGCGGGCTATTCGCGTCAGCAGACCACCCAGAGTGCGAACGCGAACAACCAGTACGGCGGCGTGTTCATCGGCAGCGGCACCACCCTGGCCGACGTGCGCCGGGTCTATAACGAATACCTGGACACCGCCTACCAGAACAGCACCTCGCTCAACAGCGACGCCAAGGCGTACCTGGACCAGGTCAGTGCGGTCGACAAGACGCTGTCGGACAAGACCACCGGCATGTCCGCCGTGCTCAGCTCGTTCTTTGCCGCGGTGCAGACCGCCTCGGCCAGCCCGAACGATACGTCGGCCCGCCAGATCCTGCTCACCAACGCGCAGACGCTGACCAACCGGTTCAATGCGATCTCCAGCCAGTTGAGCCAGCAGAAAGAGACCATCAACAGCCAGTTGACCTCGATGAGCGATCAGGTCAACCAACTGACGTCGTCAATTGCGTCCCTCAACAAGCAGATCGCCCAGGTTCAGGGTTCGTCCAACACTACCCCGGCCAACCTGCTCGATTCCCGGGCCGAGGCCGTGCGCTCGCTCAATGAGTTGATCGGCGTGACCGCCACGGAAAAGAACGGCGTGTTCAGCGTCAGCACCGGCAGCGGCCAGTCCCTGGTGCTGGGCGATCAGTCCAGCAGCATTTCCGCCGTGCCGAGCAACAGTGACACCAGCCAGTACACGATCCAGCTCAATGCGCCGGGCGGTACGACCCTGGACCTGGGCAATGTGATCAGTGGCGGCAGCATCGGTGGCCTGCTGCGTTATCGCAGCGATGCGCTGATGCCCGCCATCAATGACCTGGGGCGTATCGCGATTGTCACTGCCGATGCCCTCAACAGTCAGTTGGGCCAGGGCCTGGACCTCAATGGCGAGTTCGGTGCCTCGATGTTCACCGACATCAATAATGCGGCCTCCGTTGCCCTGCGCAGCCAGGCAGCCCAAGGCAACCTGGGCGACGGCGCGCTGGGCGTGACGATCAAGGACAGCAGCCAGCTGACCAACTTCGATTACAAGGTCAGCTTCAACGACGGGACCAACCTCAACAAGGTCACGGTACTGCGTTCCGACGGCAAGGCCATGGGCACTTATGACCTGAGTGCCACGCCGCCGCCGGTTATCGATGGGTTCACCCTGGCGGTCAAGACCGGAACAAACGTGCAGGCGGGCGACAGCTTCAAGGTCAGCCCGACGGCCAACGGCGCCAAGGAAATCGGCACCATCCTGACCGATCCGAGCAAGATTGCGTTTGCCGCGCCGTTGCAGGGCGAGGCGGGTAAAACCAACCAGGGCACCGGTACCTTTACCCCGCCGACGCTCACCGTGCCCTTGGACATCCAGGGCGGCGCCGACACCGCACAACTGCGCACCGGCATTGAACATTCGATGCCGGTGACGATGGTCTTCGCCAAACCGGCGGCCGACGGTACCCAGGCTTACACCCTCAGCAACGCCCAGGGTGATCCGATCGGTTCCGGCAGTATCGTTCCAGGGCAGACCAACAAGATCAGCATCAGCGTACCGATGCGTGATGCCAGCGGAACCTTGTTGTCGCCGGCCAAGAGCTTCAGCTTCGACACCACGGTGGGCGGTTCGCCGGCCAACGGCGACAGCACCTCCTTCTCGTTCAATGCCTCCGGCAAGTCCGACAACCGCAACGCCCAGGCCCTGCTCAACCTGCAGACCAAGGCAACCGTAGGCCTGGCGGCGGATGGCAGTGGCGGCACCAGCCTGGTGGGGGCCAACAGCAAGTTGGTCTCGACCGTTGGCGCCAAGGCCGCAGCGGCCACCACGGACACCACGGCCACCAACGCGCTGTTGACGGCCAACAAGAACGCGCGCAATTCCGTGTCCCAGGTCAACCTGGATGAGGAAGCGGGCGACATGATCAAGTTCCAGCAGTACTACACAGCGTCGTCGCAGATCATCAAGGCTGCGCAAGAAACCTTCAGCACGCTGATCAATAGTCTTTAAGGGAGTCTGGGACGATGCGCATTTCTACACAGCAGTATTTCGACACCAGTGCCAGCAAGTATCAGAACAACTATTCGGGTGTGGTACAGGCCCAGCAGCAGGCGAGTTCCGGCGTGCGTGTGCAGACCGCTTCGGACGATCCGGTGGCTGCCCAGCGCTTGCTGATGTTGCAACAGCAGAAAGACATGCTGTCGCAGTACAGCGGCAATATCACCAGTATTCAGAACAAGCTGACGAACGAAGAAAGCATCCTGGATGCGATCAACACCACGATCCAGGCGGGCAGCCAACTGGCGCTGCGTGCCGGCGGCGTGACCAGCGATGCTGACCGCAAGTCCATTTCGGTCGAGGTGGGCGCGCTTGAGGATCAACTGTTGGGCTTGCTCAACAGCAAGGATTCGGCGGGCAACTATCTGTTCTCCGGCTCCAAGACCGACACGCCGCCGTACTCGCGCAACAACGATGGCACTTACAGCTATCAGGGCGATGAGAACGAGCTGAGCCTGCAGGTTTCCGAGACCCTGACGGTGCGCACTGGCGATACCGGCAAGACGATCCTGGAAGGGGCGGTCAATACCAGTCGCACCCAGGCCAATTACCTCGCACCGGCTGCTGCGCCGGTGGCGCCGGCGATTTCGCCGCCACTGGTTGACGACCACAAGGTCGCTATATCGAGTGGCCTGGTCACGTCGGGCTCCGACTACACCCGGCAGTTTGCCGACGGCCAGCCGTACAAGCTGACCTTCACCAGCAGCACCCAGTACGTCATTACCGACAAAGACAACAACGACATTACCTCGCAGGTTGACGGTAACGGCACGTTCGACTCCACCAAGGAAGGCAGTGCCAGCGTCAACCTGCGTGGCGTCAAGTTCGATATCACGGTAGACCTCACCGACCGCGCCACCGGGCCTGATGCCGACGCGCTGGTCAAGGGGCGTGAGTTCAGCCTCAGCGCCAAGCCTGACGGGTTCAACATCGCGCGGACCGCGAGCAACACTTCCAGCGCGCAATTGACCAACGCCAGCGTCAGCAGTGCGGCCAGCTATTCGAGCACCTTTCCCAACAGCGGCGTATTGATCAAGTTCGACGACACCGACCCGAACGCCTATAAGGTCTACGCCCAGCCGTACACCGCTGGCAGCAAGCCGATTGTGGACAATGGCGTGGTCACCCCTGGCGCCGGTACCCCGCCGGGCCCGAGCACTATCACGGCGGCGGGTGTCACCTTCGAACTGAGCGGTACGCCGAACGTCGGCGATCAGTTTTCGGTGGGCAACACCACCCAGAAAACCCAGAATGCCCTCGATACCCTGGGCCAACTGCGTAAGGCGCTGGAACAACCGGCGGACGGTATTCCGGGGGCGCGGGTCAAGCTTCAGAACGCCCTGAACGCTGCGGTCAGTAACCTGACCAGCTCGGCCGACCAGGTGGACAACGTGCGTGGCTCCATCGGTGCGCGGGAAAATGCGTTGACGGTGCAGGCCAGCGCAAACGCCAGCATCAGTTTGGCCAACACCACCACCATGAGCGCCCTGGCCAACGTCGATATGGGCGAGGCGGCGATCAACCTGACGCTGCAGCAAACCATGCTCGAAGCTTCTCAGCTGGCATTCGTGAAAGTCTCGCAGTTGAGCCTGTTCAACAAGATGTAATTGGCTTCGTGTCAAGCGGCCCGCTCTGGAAACAGGGCGGGCCGTTGTCGTTTCTGGGGCTAAATTGTTGAAACGTTTTGCGCAAAACGCACAAAATTGAGTGACCTGTGAGTCATAAAGCGCATCTTCACTGTATCGTGTGAAAAGGATAAGTCGTCACAGGGTCCTTGCGGGGCGGCTTTCAGCGAGATTTTTATGGGGTTATCCCCTTTATTGTCAGCACTCCGGGCGCAGTCCTCGGGGTGTTCTCCAGCTATTTAGTATTGGGAAGCCACAATGATTGGCATAAAAAGCATCGCCAGTTACGTGCCGGCAGACGGGATCGATAACTACGCCCAGGGTGCCAAATTCGCTAAGGATGAAGAGTTCATCATTGGCAAGATCGGTTCGGCGTTCCTGCCGCGCAAGGAAGCCGCCCAGGAAACTTCCGATCTGTGTGTCGAGGCGGTCAACGCTTTGTTTGCCAACAACCCGGACCTGAAGCGCGAATCGATTGACGCGCTGATCGTCGTCACCCAGAACGGTGATGAAGAGGGTTTGCCCCACACCGCCGCCATCGTCCAGGACAAACTGGGCCTGCCGACGCATGTGGCGGCCTTTGATATTTCCCTGGGCTGCTCCGGCTACGTCTACGGCATCTACGCGATGAAGGGCTTCATGGAAGCCACCGGCCTGAAAAACGGCCTGCTGATCACCGCCGACCCGTATTCGAAGATCGTCGACCCGGAAGACCGCAACACCACCATGCTGTTCGGCGACGCCGCCACCGCTACCTGGATGGGCGAAGACGCGCCGTGGTTGCTGGGCAAGTCCAAGTTCGGCACCGACGGTTCCGGCGCGCCGCACCTGAAGGTCAGCGATGGCGTGTTCTTCATGAACGGCCGCCAAGTGTTCAACTTCGCTTTGCTCAAGGTGCCGGCGCATTTGCACGAGCTGCTCAACGAGTCGGACCTTGCGGCCGATGAGATTGACGCGTTCTGCATTCACCAGGGCAGTGCTGCCATTGTCGACGCCGTGGCCCGGCGTTTCGAAGATGCGCCAGTGGAGAAGTTCATCAAGGACATGGTCGAGACCGGCAACACCGTGTCGTCGAGCATTCCACTGCTGCTGGAAAAGCATGTGATGGACGCCACCTGGAAGCGCGTGGCAATCAGCGGTTTTGGTGTGGGCCTGTCGTGGGGTTCGGCGATTTTGTATCGCCCGTGACCCTTTAGCAGGGCCTATGAAAAAACGCCGATGATCGAAAGATCATCGGCGTTTTTTATTTGGCGCCAGAAAAGCCAATGAAATAGGGGGTTTGCGCCTGCGTAAACCCTTGAATTGCAAGGGGTGGCACGGCGCCAGCAAAAAAAATCAAAAAAATCCTCAAGCAACCGGCTACCACGACGATAACTATTACGTAGGTTCTCAGGCCACACCCGGCGGTTGCCAGGGCCGGAAGCCGCAGTATCCATCCAACGAGGATTTCGTCATGGCTTTAACAGTAAACACCAACATTGCTTCCATCACGACTCAGGGTAACCTGAACAAAGCTGGCGGCGCCCTGGCCACTTCCATGCAGCGCCTGTCTTCCGGCCTGCGTATCAACAGCGCTAAAGACGACGCTGCCGGCCTGGGTATTTCCAACCGTATGACCAGCCAGATCAACGGCTTGGGTCAAGCAGTGAAGAACGCCAACGATGGTATCTCCATCGCGCAAACCGCTGAAGGCGCAATGCAGGCTTCGACCGACATTCTGCAAAAAATGCGTACCCTGGCCCTGTCTTCAGCCACCGGCTCCCTGAGCACTGACGACCGTAAGTCGAACAACGACGAATACCAGGCCCTGACTGCGGAACTGACCCGTATCTCGCAAACCACTACTTTCGGTGGCCAGAAGCTGCTGGACGGTTCGTACGGTACCAAGGCTATTCAAGTGGGTGCCAACGCTAACGAAACTATCAACCTGAGCCTGGACAACGTTGCAGCCAACAACATTGGTTCGCAGCAGATCAAAAGCTTGGGCGTCGCTCCAGGCGCTGGTGTTGCAGGTGGCGATATTGCTGTCACCGGTAATGGCGAAACTAAAACCGTCAACATCGCCGCTGCAGCGTCCGCCAAAACTATCGCTGCACAGCTCAATGGCGCCGTCGGTGGTCTGAGCGCTACCGCCAGCACCGAAGCTCAGTTCACTGTTGCCGCAGGCGCAGCCGCAGCTCCAGCGTCGTTCACCATGACCGTTGGCGGTCAAGCGACCACGTTCGTAGGCGTGACCAGCACCGCCAACCTGGCCGACCAACTGAAGTCGAACTCCGCCAAACTGGGTATCAGCGTTAACTACGACGAATCCAAAGGCACCCTGTCGGTTAAATCCGATACCGGTGAGAGCCTGGCCTTCAGTGCTTCGACTGCTGCCGGTACCATCGAAGTGGCTACCAAAGACGGTTCCGGTGCTTATGGCGCTGGTGTTGCCCTGGCCGATGGCATTATCGCTACCGGTGCTGTCACCTTGAACTCCTCCAAGGGCTATTCCCTGGAAGGCGCTGGTGTAACTGGCGTGTTCGGTGCAGCGACTTCCGCTGCCTCGGCCAAGACCGCCGTATCGCAAACCGACGTGACCGACGCTACCAAGGCGCAGAACGCGGTTTCCGTGATCGACCAGGCTATCGCTACCATCTCCAGCTCCCGTTCGGGCCTGGGCGCTGTGCAGAACCGTCTGACCAGTACCGTAGACAACCTGTCCAACATCCAGAAAAACACCACTGCTGCCCGTAGCACCATCCAGGACGTCGACTTCGCTTCCGAAGCCGCTGAACTGACCAAGCAGCAAACCCTGCAGTCAGCTTCCACTGCGATCCTGTCGCAGGCTAACCAGCTGCCATCCGCTGTACTGAAGCTGCTTCAGTAATCGCGGCGCTTGGTGACTGACGGAAGGGCGCGTTTACGTGCCCTTTCGTCTTTTCCAGTCAGAGGAGATTGGACATGGACATGAATGTAAAGCTGAACTTGTCTTATCCGCCGCAGGCCGCCCAAGGCTTCGTGGCACCTGTGGTTGCAGAGAAAGAAAAGAACAAGATGGAACCGGCCGCGCCAACCGCAGAGAAGTCCTCGCAGGATGATCTGAAGAAGGCGGTCACCGATATTAAAGAATTCGTACAAGCGGCCCAGCGCAACCTGGATTTTTCCATTGATGATTCCACCCATAGGGTTGTGGTCAAGGTGATTGCCACCGATACCGGTGAAGTGATCCGTCAGATCCCTTCGGAAACGGCCTTGAAATTGGCGCAAAGCTTGTCCAGCGCGAGCCACGTGTTGTTTGACGACAAGGCTTGAGCTGGCACGAAACTTGTTGCTGTTAGGACTTGAAGCGTTGTTCGTCAAGATAACGGCAGCCACCGCAACAGGAGAAAAATGATGGCGGGTACAACGATTACTGGCGTGGGTTCGGGCTTCGATACCCAGGCGATTGTGAAGTCCCTGGTGGATGCCGAGCGAGCGCCCAAGCAAGCGCAGATCAATCTTCAATCGCAAAAGGCGACCACCCAGTTGTCGTCGATCGGCAAGATCCAGGCTGCGCTGGATGCCTTTCGTGGTGCTCTGACCAGCATGGGGTCGGACAACAGCTTCAGTGGCTTGACCGGCACATCTTCGGATGAAAAGGTCGCTACCATGACCGCCAACCCAGGCGCCGCCAACGGTAGCTTCTCATTGGTGGTCAACCAGTTGGCCAAGCCCTCGAAGCTATCGACTACCAGTTTCGCCGGTGGCCAGTCGACGGTTGTCAATAGCACCGACAAGCCAACAACGCTGACTATCACCCAGTCGGGCAAGAACTTCGACCTGAGCGTGCCGCCTGGGGCAACCCTGCAGCAGGTACGCGATTCGATCAATACGCAGTTCGGCACCTCGGGCCTGAGCGCCAACATCCTCACCGACTCCAATGGTTCGCGTCTGATCCTGACGTCCACCACCGGCGGAGTGGGTTCGGACCTTACGATGTCTGGTAGCTCGGGGATTGATACCGGTTACACGGTGGTAGATAAACCGCAGAATGCCAAATACACCATCGATGGTATTGCGGCTGAATCCAAGACCAATAACATCACCGATGCTGTCAGCGGCGTGAGCATTAAGTTGCTGACGGTGTCGCCTACGGTGACGGCTAACGACCAAAGTGAAAATCCGCCCCGTACGGCGCTTACGATTTCGGTCACCACTAGCGCCACTGCCCTCAAATCCGGCGTCAAAGGTTTCGTCGACACTTACAACGCCTTGCTCAAGGCCATGAACGCCGAGACCAAAGTCACCAAGGATGCTGCCGGTAACTCCGTAGCAGCGACTTTGACCGGCGACTCGACCATGCGCACCTTGCAGGCGGCAATCCGCAACGAGTTCAACGCGTTGTCTGGCAACGGCACCCTGAAGTCCCTGGCGCAATTTGGTGTCACTACCAACCAGGACACGGGCGCGTTGAGCATCGACAGCAAGCAATGGGACAAGGCAGTGGTGACCAATGCCGCAGATATCAATAGTATCTTCAGCGGCAAGAACGGCCTGCTGGCGCGCTTGACGGCTGCGACTGATCCCTACGCCAAGTCCACCACGGGCATCCTGGCGACGCGTACGACTTCGTTGTCCGACAGCCTCAAAGACCTGAACAAGCAACAGATTGATCTGGATGAGCGTCTGACTACCATGCAGGACTCCCTGACGCGTAAATACACAGCGATGGATACGCTGGTAGCGCAGTTGCGCCAACAGAGCAACAGCATCCTCGGTACGCTCAATGCGATCAGTAAGTCGCAAAGCAGCGATAACTGATTCAATGCGCATGAAAAAGCCCAGGTCCGCTGACCTGGGCTTTGTTCTTTCTAAAGCTGGCGGGTTAAAGTTTTTTGCGACCCAGTCGACATAATGGTTACTGCAACCCTTCTCGCTGTTGCCTGTCACGAGGTAGAAACATGAATCCCATGAGAGCCCTTCGCCAATACCAGAAGGTCAATTCCCATGCCCAGATTTCCGAAGCCAGCCCGCACCGCCTTGTGCAGATGCTGATGGAGGGTGGACTGGACCGTATGGCACAAGCCAAGGGCGCGTTGGCGCGGGGTGACATCGCTCAGAAGGGGCTGATGCTGGGTAAGGCCACCGATATACTAATCGGACTTCGTGATGGACTGGATGCAGAAAAAAGTGACAACAAAGCTTACGTCCAGCAACTGGAAGGTCTGTACGTCTATATGACTAACCGATTGATGGAAGCCAATCTGCACAATGATGCCGACATGATCGACGAGGTCGCCCGTTTGCTGATTACCGTCAAGGAAGGCTGGGACGCCATCGCCGCGCCACAAGGCGCAGCAGAATAAGGCCATGGGCCTTGAGGAACTCGTCATGAGCCACGCACTGCAACGCATTGATGAAACCCGTGAAGCCCTGGTCGACGCGCTGGCCGCGCGCAACTGGGATGCCATCAGCGAGCTCGACCTGGGCTGCCGCAGTGTGATCGATCAGGTGCTGAGCGAAGCGCCGGTGGATGAGGATGCGCTGCGTGGAAAACTGGAAAGCCTGTTGGCGGTTTACCAGCAGTTGCTTGAGGTGACGACCGGCGAGCGCCAGGCGATTTTCGAAGAGATGTCGCAGATCAACCAAGCGAAAAATGCGTCAAAGGTTTACCATCTGTTCGGTTGAAAGGGCGCAGTTAATCCGAAC
>Ga0308161_1000679_pt1 | contig 48758 bp, 84 predicted proteins | sample PhyFR2_FD_201034 | JGI IMG/M metagenome (GOLD analysis project Ga0308161, IMG submission 201034) | Phyllosphere microbial communities from UC Gill Tract Community Farm, Albany, California, United States - DLSLF.R2 | ecosystem: Host-associated > Plants > Phyllosphere > Unclassified | place: USA...
TACCCGCTGGACCATGACATCCTGCTGGACTGGTGTGCCACAAAGGTACAGAACCCCGGTAAATGCATGTTGTGGTCACCGGTCATTATCGGGCCGCCCGGTAACGGTAAGACAACCATTGCTGATGCCATGATGCTCACGATGGGTAAACGTCACAGTACGGTGGTGCAGTCATCAGACGTTGAGAATAAATTTAACGGCTGGGTATTCGGTAACACCTTTGCGGTCATCAATGACTTCAAGGTTGGTGACAAGCGTGACGTGATTGAAATCCTCAAGCCTATCATCACAGACCGCACCATTCCCTATCAGATGAAGGGCGTGGAGACCAATGTGTGCCGGAACATGTTGGGCATCATCATCACCAGTAACCACCGTGACGCCATTGTTAAGACCAAAGATGACCGTCGTTATGCAACACTCATAAGCCCACACGAAACAGCTGATGATATTCTGCGCGACGGTATGGACGAGGACTATTTTGCGCGTCTTGAGCAATTCATCAGCGATAGCAGCACGTCGGCTAAGCTGCGCCACTATTTCCTTAACCGTAAGGTAGCGCGTCATCCTAACCGTGCACCAGAGACCAGCAGTACGGCAGTTGCTATCACGGCGTCACTGGGTACGGTTGAGCAGGAAGTGCTGGAAGCTATTGATGAGGGACGTCAGGGCTTTGCAGGTGGATGGGTGAGCAGTAAGGCACTGGATAACCTGCTCAAGATGATGCGTGCTGAACGTCAGGTACCACCAGCACGCCGCCGCGATATGATGCGCTCACTAGGTTATGACTGGCATCCGGGGCTGAAGGATGGGCGTGTGAATAATGTGATTATGATTGATGGTGGTAAACCGCGTCTCTATATCAAGTTGGGTCACATCCACGCAAACCTTGAGAATGCCGCAGATATCGCACGCTACTATGCAGCGGCACAGGGTGATGAGGTTGCCAAGTCGCAGCTGAGTGCATAAGCCCTTCGGGGCTTTTTTTTTGCATCATGTATTGACGAGTCCGTCAGTTAAGCATATAGTGAGTACATAGAGAGCAGCAAGGGTGTTGCTCAGTGAATGAGGATTGAGAGAATGAAAGTAAATAAAAGAGAAGAAGTAATTAAATTGCTCGAAGCTGCCCAGTCAAAGGAAATAATTTCGAATTTAACGGATGTCAGTATGCGTAAAATTGCCTTTGTAAACAATGAAGGAACTGACTGTTATATTGAGTGGTATTGCAATCTGGGAACGCTTCATATTGCTGGGTTTAGTCTCTGGTTTGATGAGATTGAACTTACAGAAACTCATCCATGCTACCTTAATGAAATAGGATTTTCCTATGATGGACGCCGTTGTGGCTTCATCGGAAAATTACTCCCGCATCTTAGAAAAGTAGCCAATTAACTATATAACCGAGGAGCAATACGATGAGATGGCACTCTAAATATTTTATCGATATGGCGCGTATTGCTCATTACAGAGGTATGCGTCGTCGCAAAGAAGGTTTGACGGCTGGTGCATATCAGTCATTTACTGAACGTAATTTATACATGAAATTAGCAAGGGGTAACTAATATGTCCGTCACTACACGTAAAGAACTTGAGTCGCAGATGTCACCGCTGGAAGCACAGAACCATCTGCACCAGCTTACACACGATTCACTTGCTGCCGGTCATAAGGTTGTGCGGGTGATGACCAGTGTTACTGATACAGCGCTGCGCACCCGCCGGACTATTCAGGAGGTAAGGGTATGCGCTACGGAATGAGCTACTTTGAACTCGCTGAATATTGTCTGCAACTGGAGAAAGAATTATGTACGCTAAAGACATTTACGGGAGCGCAAAGCGTCAGCAAAGAGTCGAACAGCTTAAACAACTGGCGGGTAAGTCTGGAGTGGGCGAAATTGCCGCTCACATGGGCTGCTCCGAGCAAGCCGTAAAGTGTCTGGCGCAGCGTAACGGTATCAGTCTGGCTATTGATGTCACACCGTGGAGTCGTGAGCATGAGGAGTATGTGCGACGCAATGCGCAAAGCATGACAATGGCGCAGATGTCGAAGGTACTCGGTCGCTCCGTGGTGAGTATCAAGGCGTTCTGTCAGCGTAAGAATATCAGCATGATGAAGCGCGGGCAGTATCACCACGCGGCTATTGCAACTGATGAAGATGTGGAGCTTTGTCGACAGTTACATGAGGCTAAGATGCCACTTAAAATGATTGCACGTAAGATGGAATTCAGTATTCATCTGGTGCGTAACATTGTGTATTACCAGAGGGCTTAAGGTATGGATGAGTCAACAAAAGCAAGTAGAAAAGAATTCGAGCAATGGTTCAAAACAAAATTTTCTCATGCTGAAGAACATCTTTCTGAAGGTAAATATGGCTCAGATTGCGTTCAAACTGCTTGGTTGTCTTGGCAGGGATCACGACAAGCCCTTGAGATTGCCCTGCCAGTACTGGAGCAGCAGGAAAGCAAAGACGTATTCATTGTGGTGAGAAAGCCGGGCCATCTGCCATACATCAAAAGGCCAGTAGGCGATATTGCTGATTACCTCATGCAGATATATCAGCACAATCCCAGCGTTAGTTGCGATGTGGTGACTTATCGCTTTCCGGGTGCATTAGGCCAGTGGGTGCAGGATGGCAAGGAGCTTCTTGCAGAACTTGAAGTGCCGCATCCCACAACGGACACCTACCGGCAGATTGAAAATGATGACTGGATTGAGTGGGGTGGTGGGAAATGTCCAGTTCCGGATAACACAAAGGTACAGGTGAAGTTCTGGGATGGGTATGCACCTGTCGTTGACGAACCTCAAGGCCTGCGCTGGTCGATGATTGAGGAGATGAGCGACATCATCGCCTATCGGGTGATTGAGAATGATGGGAGGGAAGAATGATTACCAACGAGCGTCTTAATGAAATTGTTGTGCATTCTGGTTTGGAGCCGTGTGATGCAGAGCCTTTCTTCGAGGGCATTAGGATTGGTGAGCTTGTTGACATGGCGAGGGAGCTTATTTGTCGGAGAAAGGTATCCGAAGCAGAGAAATCAATTGGTGTCTGGAATCCATTAGTTAATGAGATAGCCGTAAGCCATAAATCCGGCATCAAGATTGTTGATTTCGCACACTGGCACTGTCACTGCACGATGGAGGTTGTCGTTAGAGATATGTCAGATCATCCACTGGTTAAAGCACGCAAGGAGAGTTCATGACAATCCAAACCAGCGGCCATGATTTATCAGATATATCTGGTGGTCGGCATGTCGATATCCTGCGATAGTGTCACATTAGTTCCCGTGTTTTATGACGGTCCCCGCACGGGGACTTTTTTTTGCATTATATATTGACGGACTCGTCAATGGGGAGTATATTTAAACACATGGAAGCAGTACTGACAGGAAGTCATAAACTTAAACTTAAACTTAAACTTAAACTGAACAGGAAATTATTATGAAAAAGCTAATTTTAGCAACGGTCTTTATGAGTAGTTCTTTTTCGGCGTTCTCCAGTTCTGACTGGACATATGAAGAAAAATTGTCAACTGGTGATACATGTTTTTACATGCAGAATTCAGAAACAGGTCAACCTTTTTTGGCTTTAGGTAATGGTGTACCAGACAGTGTTGCAGAAGAATGTACCAATAATGGAAGTGGTGAAAGAGCAGAGAAAGAGTTTGCCAAGCACAGTCATCCACAATATGCGCCGCAGCCAAAGGATGAAAATTTTAATCGTGGACTCGACATTTACAATGCGTGTATTGCTGGTGCCAATGTAGATGGGGGTGCACTTGCTAAAATCGTCGGTAAATACAGCGGTAAACCTTCTGACATTAACAAAATCAGAAAGGCTTACAATTACGGTAGTGTAGTTGCTCGTGGTCCGCGTGACTGCACTAATTACACAATGGGTTACTAACTAACAGGGGCCACCTTCGGGTGGCCTCACCAGAGGTGATGTATGGGTCACACAATTATACGCAGGCGCACCGTACGCGCCGACCAGTTACGTGAGGGTATGCTGCTGGACTTTGATGACGGTGAGCCTGATATGGTCAAAGAGCTGAAGCATCTGGCGCACAAGGTGCTCTTTACATCACGCGGTTGTCAGTTCTCTCTGGACCGCGATGAGATTGTACAGACTGTCATCATGATGAGGATTGTAGGATGAGTATGACAAAGAATGATTTTGAACTGCTGGTGCACGCTGATGAGTGCTTCGTTAAGTCCACGAGTGAGGGTATTGTGACGCTTGTGTACGTGACGGGCGATGAGGTGCATCTGTACAAGGGTAAGTATCATGAGCAGGAATTTCACAAATTTGTAAGGTGGATGGAAGATGCAAAAGCTGACAAATGAGAAAGCGCGTGAACTGCTGAAAGAGCTGCAGTATGCAAAGGTTGCAATGGGTGGTCAGCTGTCCATCAAGGATGAGTATTTTAAACAGGCGCTGGAGCGGATGGTAGGAGATTTAAAAGTTCCGGAGTTACCTACTGATTTATGGCAGATAGGCTATGAGGGAGTATATCGTGAAGACTTCAATATTGGCGCTAAATGGGCGATATCTCAGATGAAGGAGATGAACCAATGACACTACTGCAATGCTATCTGGTGCTCTGTGTCATCATGTCATTGCGTGACACTAGTGAGGATGCATATGATGAGGACTACCACACGCAGCACGTGATGAAGCGGTTTGTGATTAACCTTGTCATGTGGCACTACTGGTTCGTGATTGACTGTATTGCGTTGTGGAATGTGCGCCGGGGTGGGGAATGATGGATATTACTCAGGAGCCTCTGACATGGTTGGGAGAACACCAGTTTGCCAATCGTTACATCGTAAGTGCAGCCAACAGATACACTACAACGAAAGGTGAATATCTGGTGATTCCGTGTGTGAGACATTACAGTAAAGAGCACCAACCGATTATAAAAGCACTAAGGGATTCTGGTGTTTTAACAAAAACAGTGGTTGCCGGGGACAATCAGGGATTCGTTGACCAGTATTCAAATTACTGGACACGAGAACAAGCACTGGTGATAGCAGAGAAAGCGGGTCAAATAGGAAGGAGAGGTGAAAAGGTTTGGCCGAAAGATTTGCTATTTAGTGAAGACCTTTATTAAGCCCCTTACGGGGCTTTTGTTTTATGCTCTGCTTGAATCCAGTAACTTCTGATATTTCTTAATTCTCATCTGTGCGTATGCTGCTGACATAGTATATTCTTCATCAGTAATCAGTTGCGACTTATCACCATAATGAATACTGATGTTGTAATATTTACCGGATTGCCCAACTCTCAGATAAGCACCATTTCCTTCTCTCAGAACCTTTACAATAAGGTTGAGAAAAGTACCTCGTGACATTTCATTTCCCACAGCTTTTACATCTCCCGTTAGCTACATAGCGTTCTGACATCTCGCCACAATGACGACATACCTCCAGTGGCATATACCATTTTTCACCCATTGCAATAGCCTGCTGACGCGGTGAAACCTGTGGAGGCCACGGTAACTTGCCAAGTGATATGTCCACCGCTTCACGACGTAATGCATCCGCTTTCTCCTGGGCGTCAGTTACCAGCTTGTCCGCCTGCTTCAGCATGGCTTCCACGTGGTCGGTGCGCGTCCTGATGACAGTTTTCTCGCGCAATTCTTCACGGTGCAAATCGCGTTCAACGAGACAGAAAACACATCTGTTACCACCGTCGCGGACGCCGGGATGACCGCACGCCTTGATGAAATTAGGTAGCCTGCGCCAGCCTCTTTCTTTCTGTTGCAGCCCATCAATGACCCGTTGCCAGACAGGGTTATCGCTTTTTTGAGTGGTGGTTAAAAGCTTGCCAAAATTATGCTGGTCACTCATTGCCTTTTCGTAATCCATTAAATGCTCCTATATTGATTTATTACCTACAAATGTATTGTACACTTAAAAATTATACAAGGAAATACCCCGGAGGTGGGGTAGTGTTTTTGCCATTTAAAACAACACTTTAGCACTAGCTTACCCGATACCCCGTATCTCAGGTACATTCCCCCTCTACTCTCTCTACAAATGTATTATATATATTTATATACATCTATAAACAGTCTATTACTATCTAACTTATATTTTATTGGGGTATTGAGGTAAAGAATAATAAGTAGTAGTAATATCAGTTAGTTAGGAATACCCCGGAGGGTCTACCCCGCACGATTTACTGTGGGGTGACATGGGTAAACTAGCGACGGCATTGATGCGTGTGGTATCATGTGTTAAACGCACACATGTGGGGACTGCGGATATGTTCAACGAAGAGAATTGGGACGTCTGACAAATGGCAAGAGCGAAACTTAACGAATACGGCGTGACCGAACAGCAGGAGAAATTCTGCCAAGCGTTCGTTGAGACGGGTAACGCTTCTGAGTCTTACCGCCGTGGATACAACACCGAAAATATGGCGGTTAATACAATCGCTAAACGTGCCTCTGAAATGCTCGATAACGGGGCAGTGGCGGGTAGAATTGCGACCCTCCGTGAAACCCATACCAAACGTCATGGCATCACCGTGGATACACTGCTGGAAAAACTTAACACTGTGTTCACTACGGCACTGGCTGCTGAAACACCGCAATCCTCTGCAGCTGTTGCAGCTGTGATGGGGCAGGCCAAACTGCTCGGTCTGGACAAACAACTCATCGAGATGTCAGGCAGCCTCAACGTAACCCTGTCAAATTCGCAACGTGCGGCCCTTGATAAGGCTTTAGACGATGAGTACTAGTCTTACCCCTGCTCATCTCGTTGAACGCGTCAGAGAGCGTTGTGAAGAGGATTTCAAATTCTTCACCCGTTACTTCTTCAAAGCGCTCAAGGGAACCAAATTTGTATTCAGTGAGCATCACGATGAAATATGTGACGCACTGATGGATGTTTATTACGGGCGCACCACTCACCTGATGATTAATATTCCACCGCGTTATTCAAAAACTGAATTAGCGGTAAAAATGTTTCCCGCGTGGTGTTTCGTTAAGAACCCCCGTTGTGAATTTATTCATCTGAGTTATGCGGATATTCTCGCACTGGATAACTCAGACACAATTAAACAGATCTTAAAGTCCACTGAGTTTATTCAGTTGTGGCCCAATTTCGCTATTAAGGCGAATAAAGATTCCAAAAAAGCGTGGGGCACTGAAGAAGGCGGCGTATTTTACGCAACTGCTGCAGGTGGTCCAATTACCGGCTTCGGTGCGGGTAAGATTGATGACTTCAAGGGTAATAACGGTTTTGGTGGCGCAATCATCATCGATGACCCGTTAAAGCCCGATGACGCATACTCTGACCCGAAACGTAACGCTGTTAACCGTCGATGGGATGAAACCATCAAGTCACGTTTCAACAGCGCAAAGACACCTTGCATCGTGATTATGCAGCGTATCCATGAGAACGATTTCTGTGGGATGTTGCTCAAGGACAGTGAGTACGATTTTCGCCAGCTGGTACTACCTGCCATCGTTGATGAGGGTTTACCAACCGAACGCGCATTGTGGCCTCAGAAGCACTCTCTGGACGCGCTCAAGGCGATGCAGAAGAAGAACTCGTACATGTTCGCCAGTCAGATGCAGCAGCGCCCTGCACCACTTGGTGGCGGCATTCTGCGTGGTTCATGGTTCGGACGTTATGACGTGCTGCCGCCACTCAAATACCGTGCCATCTTTATCGATACCGCACAGAAAGCCAAACAGCACAATGACTATCAGGTTGCTGAGGAATGGGGTCTTGGTGAGGATGGTTACCTGTACCTCATTGACGTTCTGCGTGACAAATTTGAGGCGTATGAGCTTGAGGTTAAAATCCCGGACTTCTGGAACAGTAAACGCGCTAATAAAAACGGTCGCCTGCGTTACATGGCTGTGGAAGATAAATCATCCGGCACCGAATTGATTCAGAAGATTCGCCACAAGATTAAACCTGTTATCCCCGTGCGTGAGATACCACGCGGACCAGCAGCGAACAAACTGACACGTGTGATGGACGTGCAGGGTTACATTGAGTCAGGCTATGTTAAGATACCGAACGAAGCAGCGTGGGTGTATGATTTCATTAAAGAGTGTGAGTCGTTTACCGCCGATGATACACACGCGCATGATGACCAGATTGACCCAATGTGTGACGCTATCAGTCAGATGCTTCACAACAACAAAGCAAGTATTGCGGAGATGCTCTGACTATGCCAAAAGCTAAACAACCTAACCTCCATTCCGTACCAGCTGTACGACACGCGACAGCCGATGGTCTGGTCAACGTTGTGTCAGGTCTTGGCACGCACAAGGCTAAGCGCTCACACAACTATTTCAGCTACGCCACGCTACAGGACTGGCAGCAGATGGACGCAGCGTATCAGACAAACTGGCTCGCACGTGCCATCGTGGACATCCCCGCTGAGGACATGTGTCGTGAGTGGCGCATCATCAAGTCCAAAGACGCAGACGCTATCCGCATTGAGGAAGACCGTCTGATGCTGCCCATGCACGTACAGGAAGCTGCAACATGGGGCGGACTGTACGGCGGCAGCGGTATTCTCATGCTGACCGGTCAGGACTTAACCAAACCGCTCAATCTCAACCGTGTGCGCAAAGGTAGTCTGGAGCGTCTGGTTGTATTTGACCGTTATGATATGTCTGCCATGACGCTTAACACGTGGAACGTGCTGGCACCGAATTACCTTGCGCCGGAGTTTTACACCATCACCGGTGGCGGACAGCAGATTCACTGGTCACACTTTGCACGCTTTAATGGTACTCGCCTGCCCCGTCGCCAGATGTTACAGACTCAGGGCTGGGGTGATTCGGAGCTGCGCAAGTGTCTCGATGACATCATGGACATGGTTGCTTCAAAGGACGGTATCGCCGAGCTGATGCAGGAAGCCAACGTGGATATCATCAAGCGTGAAGGCCTCAGTGATGAGCTCGCATCAGACCAGGACGAAGCTATCACACAGCGTTACGCCCTGTTCAGCCAGATGAAGTCCATTGTGCAGATGGCCCTGCTGGACGGTGATGAGACATATGACCGCAAGACGCTCGACTTGGGCGGTGTTGCACCGGTTATTGAAATCTTCATGACGTGGATTAGCGGCGCTGCCAATATCCCACTCACCCGCCTGTTCGGTACCTCTGCAAAGGGTATGAATGCCACGGGTGAAGGAGATATGAATAACTACAACAATTCCATCCGTTCCAAACAGCTGACGCGCCTTGACCCGGGTATGCGTTATCTCGATGAGGTGATGGTACGTAGCGCACTGGGCTACTGGCCGGACGATTACAACTACGTGTGGGCACCACTGTCACAACCTACCGAGTTGCAGCTTGCTCAGGCGGCTCAGACGCGTATGCAGACGGACATTGGTTACCTGCAGGAAGGTATCATCCGCCCGTCACAGATTCAGCGTAACCTGCAGTCGTCCGAGCAGTATCAGTTTGCTGATGAGGACATTGAGTCACAGGAAGCAGCTGAGACAGACGTTATTGTGCGTCCGGATGACGTGGAGGAGCCAGTTGCACAGGTGGAGCAAACTGACTCATTTTGGCTTAAGTATACTGACCTGACCGTTAAGGATGGTCTGTCACATGAGCAGGCTATGGAGCAACTCGCCCAATAAGGGCGAGTGTTTTAGTTATTATTTGGTAGATTTATACCACTCTGCATCGAAATCTGCCATCGCCAGTGCTGGTGATGAACCGGTGCCAACAACGCCCGTTGGTAGGTCTCCGAGTATTGCTAACCATGCATTTCCATCCTGAGTCAATGCAGGCTTGAACACTGCAGAAGGTCTGCCATGCTCCTGCGCGGCGCTCTGTATCTCGTAGCAAGCTTGCTGGAAGTAGTGTCCGACATTCTCGTTCCGCATTGCACTTTCAACTGCAGCGCCAATGTCACAACCGCCAAGACGGCTTCTGACTGCGTCATAAACTGCCTGATATGTATCACTCATTCTTCAATCCTCTAAATTATGATATTATCTGACCAACGCACTCAATATACCCTACTCTGACGGAACCGTCAATGCCTACACAGACTGAAATCGCATACAACCGCAAGCTGCAACAGATTGTTAAACTGGTACGGGCTGACATTGACGCAGAGCTTGTACCGGCTATTAAACAGTCTGTGCCGGAATATGTGGCTGACAGCTGGAGTGATGTGATAGCTGCTGTGCTGGAACGTCTCGTAGCACGCTGGACCAGCCCTTTTGCACGCAAGCAGGCGCGCGACATTGCGGGCAGCTTTGTCAGTGATGCTTCCACACGTGCGATGCGCCAGAGTGTAGGCATTGACCTGTATGGCGGTAATGACCAACTTGTGGACTATCTTAAAGCTGCTGCAGACCAGAACGCCGCGCTTATCACGTCCATCCCCGCTCAGTATCTGGAACAGGTGAGCAACATTGTCACGGGTAACATGCGTGCCGGTATGCGCCCCAGCTACATCGAGCAGACACTTGTTAAACAGTTTGGTATTACTAGCCGCAGAGCTAAGCTGATTGCTACTGACCAATTTGGTAAAATACAAGGTGAAATCAATAAGATACGTCAGGTTAATTCAGGAATTCGCTACTTTCGGTGGGTAACTGCTCATGATGAACGCGTGCGTCCTTCTCACGTTGCAGTTGCTAAAAGAGATGTCGGATACGGACCGGGTGTGTTTCGTTGGGATGATTTACCTATTGTAGACGGAGTGCCCACGTTCTGTGGACAACCCGTCCGGTGTCGATGTGTAGCTGTTCCAGTAACACAAGCGCAAGTAGAACGTAACCGTAAAGCTGCTAAGAAATGAATCGGTTACTACCATGATTCTTGCTAAAACCGTAGTGATTTTCGGCTGATTTACGCATACAGCAAGCTTCGAAGAAGTCACGCGTAATACCAAGATGTTTCCCTTTACCATTCACACCAATCATCGCGACATATGCTCCGGTCTGACCGTGGATTACAACTCCTGAAATTCCTGTTTTATTGCGCTTGTGACGTCGCATGTTTCTACTGTTCTCAAGCGGTGTTACATTTCTCAAGTTGCACAGTCTGTTGTCTGTAGGGTCGCCGTTTATGTGGTCAATCACGTCTGGTAAATCCCCGTGAATATACAGCCACACGATTCGGTGGTACATGTAGTCTTTGTCCAGTAGTCGAATATACTTGTAAAATTTCCCATTCCACTTATTGACCTTGGTGCTACCTGCTAGAGTTCCAGCAAACCGAGTGTTCCATTTCTTCCAGTTGCGGTCTGTTGTGAACATGTTGCGAGGACGGAGAGTATGGGTGAACAGACCCGTTTCCGGGTCATATTCTAAACAGGTTCTAACTACTTCATAGAGGTCCACGGTTACGCCTCTCCCACTTAAATTTAACCAGTCGCACCACAAACCATAAGCCGCGAGCCACCATGAACAGCAGTCCCGGAATAAGCAGTGCACCCACTGCAAAAGACTGTGTGGTCAGCGCATCACGTGCAAATACGCACAGGCAGAACCACATGAACCACATGCCGTAGAGGAATTGTGTCACGGGTATCTCTCCAATGTTCATTTTTCGTTTATCACCATAGTCACGGATGTATCGTGTTGGTGGCGGTGTTGGTAACTGTGGAGGTTGTGGTACTGTCATCGTGCAGTCCCCAGCATGACCCAGCACAATACACCTGCTGCGAGTAGTAAGAATTCAGTAAAGGTCATTGTGGAATTATTCCTTTCTTTTTATCGCGATAATATTTTGCTTTACCTTTGCGGAGTGCTTCAATACGGTCTTTTGCCTCCACCCGGCAAGTCCATCCACCCATGTACTCAGATGGTGCGCCACCTGAATCCCAATTACCAGACGGATAACGTCCCACTGTCCAAATCATCCCTCAATCTCCTTAACAATTAACGTTGCATAACCGGCAATATCTTTCCAGTTATCGTCATAGTCCGGGTCACCGTTGAGAATGCGACCAATTTTATGCTGAATCATTTCCAGCGCTTCTTTCTGTGAAGGCTTCAGTGCGTCCCACTTTGGTGCAGCGTGCATCACATCTTTCAGCTGCTGCATGATAGCTGCACCATCCTTAAACTCACCGTAACGGGTTCCACGCTCTGCGATGAGTGCTTCGGTTGGTGTGGCAGACTGTTGGATTGACTCACAGACCCGATATTTTATTAAATTTGGTTTAGATTTGTTTTCCCAATCGTAATCACCAGCCTTCACGCCTAGGTCAGGTTTTAAACCATCATCAAACATAACATCCACCAAAATATTTTCTGACACGGGACATTCCCCACCACTCCATTGAATCCAACCACCTTCGTCTACTTTGCGGCGTTCGGCGATGACAATGGGCGTTTCTTCATCACCACTATGTAATTCAAAAACACCGGTTAAATCATGATTAGAAGTATATCTGTCGCCCACACGGTGTCCTTCACTAAACCAAATGATATGGTTAGGTGTCCGCCCAGTTGTTTCTACATACACTGCCCACTCCGGTGCACCCTCAAAATCTGCCTCACTACCCTTAACGTATTCCCACATGTTGCTCACTCCTGAAATTAACTGTATGATATGTCTCATTAGTAAGTTATCACCTACTGACGGGTACGTCAACACAATTATGCAGATTACCGTACAAGACCGACAGACATATAAAATCACTCAACGTGAGTTTACGGATGAGGGATTCTTACGTGTACCGGGCAAAGTAGCGCGTACCGGTATTCAGCAATATCTGGCGTGTGAACTTGGCCTCGATGGGGACCCTAACCGTGTTATCAATGTGTATCGCCCTGAAGAGGAAGTGTTTGCTGCTGACTCTCTGGCATCATACGACAGCTCGGACATCACACTGCAACACCCTGACACACTGGTGGATAGCTCCAACTACTCCAGAACTGTCAAAGGTGTTGTACGTGGTCCGGGTGTCCGTACCGATGATGACTGGGTACAGTGCAACCTCATCGTGAAAGCCAAAGATGCAGTTGATGCGATTATGGCTGGCACATGTGAACTTTCTGCAGGCTATACCGCCACGTATGACGACACACCCGGTACCGCACCAGATGGTACGCCTTATCAGTTCCGTCAGACAAATATCCGAATCAATCACGTCGCAGTTGTGGACCGCGCCCGCGCTGGCTCTTCGGCACGTATTTTTGATACTAAAACCACTGGAGATAAAGCGATGCATCAAATCGTAACAGACACGGGGCGAGTCCTCGAAGTCGCTGATGCTGCCGTAGCAGATGCATTCGACCGCCTTAATAAGCGTGTCAGTGATGCAGAAGCTACCGCAACTAAAGCGCAGGCTACCAACGATGGCTTACAGGCCAAAGTTGATGACCTTACCGGTAAACTGGAACAGGCTGTTATTGCTTCCAGCGATGAAGCAATTAAGCAACGTGTTGAGCAAATCGCACAGGTGCAGAGTAAAGCACGCAAAGTAGCTGGTGATACCTTCAGCTGCGACAGCGTGAATGCAACTGACATCATGCGTGCCGCCCTCGCCCTGCGTCATCCAAAGCGCGACTTTGCTGATAAATCTGCCGACTACGTTCAGGCTGCTTTCGATATGGCAGCTGATGAAGACGAAGAAGACAAGAAAGAGAGCAAAGACGCACAGTACACTCAGCTGGCGCAGGATGCTGCACGCGGTACTCAGCCTCAGCAGTCAGCCTATGACAAGTTTAAGCAACAGGTTTCCAATGCTCACCGTGGGGGTAAATAATCATGCCTGTACAGACTACATACAGCCGCTACTACGGTGATGCTTTCGAAGGTCAGAAAGCAGACATGGAAGCGTACAATACCGTTTCAAAACTGAACAAAGGTACTGCAGTTATTCCGTTTGGTCGCGCTGTGTTCACAGATGGCGACGATGGTATGAAGCTGCCGGTAACCGGTTCGACTGCTGCACAGTTCATCGGTATCACCATGCGTGAACTGACCCGTGCATACACCACCGCTCAGGCAACTCCTGCGATTGGTGCAGTTCCTAAGTATGACTCAACCGTCATGACGATGGGTGTTATCTGGGTACGCCCTGCTGTAGCGGTTGTTAAAGATGACCCTGTGTATGTTGTGCTGGCAGACGGTACTTTCAGTAACGTTGCGGGTACCACTAACGTGCTGTTACCAAACGCACAATTTGTTTCAACTGCTGCAGCCGGTTCACTGGCTAAAGTTTCTCTGGTTGTTGGGGGTTAATAAATGAATCTTGTAACAGTTACTGACAGCCAGACCGGTTTCCAGTTCACGTACGATGACAATCTGCGTAACATGAAAACCGCCGATGCTGGTATTGGCTTCTACATCAGTCAGTTCACCAATCTTGAGTCAAAAGTGTATGAAGTTCTGTACGCTGATATCATCTTTGACCAACTGGTTCCGGTTGATACCTCTGACCCGGAGTGGATTGACAGCGTTTCATACCTGTCATTCGACGGCGCAACAATGGGTAAATTCATTGCTGCTAACGGTCGTGACCTGCCACAGGTTGATATTGATGCTAATCTGTCAAACATTCCTGTTGGTTATGCTGGTAACAGCTATGGCTACTCTCTGGAAGAACTGCGTAAAGCTGCGGCAATGCGTATTCCTCTGGATGTGACCAAAGCGCGTCTGGCATTCCGTGGTGCACGTCAGCACTCACAGCAGGTAGCCTTCTTCGGTGATGCAAACCGCAACATGTACGGCCTGTTCAATCACCCGAACGTGCCGCTGGATAACTCCGCGCTGGACTGGACCACTGCTACCGGTGCTGAGATTGTTGCGGATATGAACAGCCTTATTACTAAGGTCTGGACTCAGTCAGCACAGCGTCACACTCCAAACACCCTGTTACTGCCGTCTGTACTGTGGACCATCGCAGCTAACAAGCGTATGGATACCGGTACCGACACCACCGTACTGGAATTCTTCCGCCGCAACAACACATATACCGGTGTTACCGGTCAGCCAATCGACATCCGCGCTGTCCTGTGGCTGAACGATGCAGGTGTGGGCGGTACTCCTCGTATGATGGCGTACGAGAAGAACAGCGACAACCTGACCATGCGTATGCCTATCCCGTGGCGTTCACTGCCTCCGCAGGCTACCGCACTGCGTCTGGAAATTCCGTGCGAGTATAAAATCTCTGGCACCGAGTTCCGTTACCCACTGTCTGCAGCTTACCGCGACGTGGTTGGACCATAAATTACTAAGCCCTCTTCGGAGGGCTTTTTATTATGGTTTAGGCGCTGCTGGTAGTGGCATCCAGTGAGTAACCTCGGTGAAAAAAGAATATCCTTCACCATCACTGAATTTATCCCATTGGTCGTAAAAACCAGCTTTCACTACACCGCCGCAACACACCAGAAGTAACCCATCGTTACCTTCCCCATCAGGCATCCGCTCGCTACATTTCACCCACTCTGCACCACCTGTGGCACATATAGGCTCTATTGGTGCTGTGTGTGGGGCATTGAGGCGCTTAACTTCGGCGATACAGGAGTTCCATCCTTCACACTGGCCGAGACCTCTTGCCTCCTCCGCTTCCTTTGGATTAAAGCCATCGCAGACCACTTCATCAGGCAGCTTCAAAGCTGGGCTTGCAGGTTGGGTTGGTGCGGCAAGGGCGATTTCGTTAATCTGCTTCTGGCGCTCAGTGAATTCCTTTACGCTATCGAAGAAAGTTTTATTTTGCTGGCACATCTCGATGTGTCTAATCAGCGCCTGCTTCTGCTCTTCGGTCATCATTCTTTCACACTCCCACCTGCTGCACGGATGGCTTCACCTAACGCACTAACTCCAGCGTTAAACCCATTTGACCATGACAAGGCATTATCCGCTCGGTAATGGTCTGGCGCATCGCTCGCCGTAGTCTCAGCAGGCAACACAACCGGCTGCATAACCGCCACTGGCGGCGACGTGTAGATGAACGTTCTGTCCGCAAAGGAATCTGCATCGTTAGGGTGAATAGAAACATATCTCCCGCAAGTAACACCTTGTTCTGCGAGTTTTATAGCGTCTGCACCATCCTTACAAATCCACGCCAACGGCACCGCCTCCAGACTCGCCAGCGCCACTCTCGCCATATTCACCACCCAATCCCGATGGTCTTGCGGATTGGCAATAACGTCTTCGCAATGTGCTTTTAGTTGCTGGTTAGTCATGGGTCTCATCATTCGACATCCTTATCAGTGCTGGAATTTACTTCAGCTGGCGTTGGCTTGATGTATTCCGCATAAGCCAGTACATCAAGGTCTGACTTGGTGTAGTAATAATCGAAATCAGGATGCGAGCAGAGGTCATGCCAGCCGACCGGCCAGTATGGCTCGCCATCTGGCGTATACATCTCGCAATCGTCCGATTCTTCATCAGGTTCTGGGCAATTGAAGAAGGTCAGGTCAGTCACGTGAACACTGCCAGCTTTCAGACGATGCGTTACCCAATACCGCTTGCTGGCGCCTTCAGGTATAGCCGGTTCTCCGGTGTGCCATATAGCAATTACGTGCTCCGCATCCAGCTTTTGCTGCAGGGCGGCGTAGTCATCGTATGCCACAAACTCGCCACCAGATTCCTCATGCATTTCCATGCTTGGCTCATAACGTTTTACTTCACTCATCTCACTACACTCCTCACTCATTTAATGTACCACTACCCTACCCCACTCTGACGCACTCGTCAACTACTATCCACACTCTTCACATTGTGCTATCCTTAACCGGTTATCAACATGAGGAAACTACAAATGGCACAGGTTAAAGCAGGTTCACGCACTGCGCGTTCAATCACCATTAACCACGGTGAAGCGAAATATGAAATCATTCCCGGCGGCGACAGCTCCCAATTTGTGGAAGTACCGGATGAAGCGGTTAAACAGAAATTTGTTCAACACCTGATTGACAACGGTGACCTGATTGTTAAAGGTTATTCCGAACCTGTCAAAGGTGAAGATGACGAAGAAGATGAGAAGCTGGTTAACGCTCGTAAAGAAGCTGAGTCAATGGGTATCAAAATTGACAAACGCTGGAAGCTTGACCGCCTTCAGAAAGAAATCGACGAAGCTAAGGCACCTGAGTAATACCGAGGAGTAGAACGTGGTTATTGACGCATTTCTTATTGCATCGTTCCGTATGTCGCCACTTGGTGCTGCTTTCACAGATACTGCGAAGTATCCGGATAGTCTTGTCCAGTGGGCTCTCTGTGAAGCTGACACTGAGACCGGTGGTCGCGGATGGGGTGCATATGAGAATGAATGTCACAACATGAAGCAGCGTGGGATGTGGTTATACGCTGCGGGGTGGTTAACCACGTTCTATCCCGATGGTATTGATGGTGGTGTATCGGGCGATGCACGTCTGAACGTATCCAGCAAATCTGTAGGTGATGAATCAATCACCTACCGTGTAGCACAAATGGTCGATGCTGGTACAGACTTCCTCACCTACACAGCTTACGGGCAGGCTTTCTTCCGTCTCAGAAAACGAGCCGGAATGGGTGCTAGAGCAGTGTGACGCCGGGGATTTTACCGGCTGCGATGGCGTCGTAAATTAATTCAGCCTCATCCTTGGTGATATATGTTCCAATAGCATCTTCATTTCCAATCGCGGTGATGAACCTATCCCGCTTACGTTCTGCTTCGGTGCGCGCCGCGTAAAAGGAAGAATCTTTAATAGAAATCATAAACTCTTCGTAGTCTTCACCCAGTGGTTCACCCTTCCAAGCAAAAACCATATCAAAGCCTACACCGAGACAGGTTGCGGCTGTTCTGTGGGAACCATATTCAAATTTACAACCAACCGGCGGCAAACCTTCACCATTCCACACGGGCTGCTGCAGCGCTGCTTCATATTGTTCACGTGTGATAAAACCGTCTTCCCAGTCCACTTCGGATGTAATGTGTAGAACCTTCCATTCATCACATAAGGTATTACCAGACGCATCAGTCCAACCACCAAAGTGACTAGTATGAGTTGGTAATTTTTCATGAGCACAAATGTTATTATTTTCATCATAACTAACAGCAGCCCATCCATTGTTCCATCCACCACGCTTTGGTAATTCCTGCACCAGTAAATCAATCAGTTTCATGTGTATACCCTCTCACTCAGTTAATGTCCCATTACCCTACCCCACTTTGACGCATCCGTCAATACTTTTCCACTTCATCCGATTTAATCAGCAATACTAATGTGTTATGTTCAGGCTCGGGTTAATCCAACTTATCCGAGGTGTTACAATGTCACTTTCCAAATATGAGCTACTTGTTGGCTCCAGTTCCTCCGATTTGCAAACCAAAGTCAGGGCTAAACAGGCTACCGGCAGCGTGATTATTTACGGTATGTTTTACCGTGGTACATCTTACTGTCAGGCTGTAGGTACAGGCTCACTCGATGTGGGTACACTCACAGATTACCGCATTGTTTCATCACCTAACGTTGACACATTCTCAACAATGGTTAGCGGAATGCTCGGTGAGGTACAACCGGTTGGCACGCCAGTTGTATACAACTCCTCACTGTTTCAGGTCATGGGAAAGGTTCAACCTTTTAACATGACCGGACAGAACGGTGCTAACGGTAAAACTCCTGAGATTCAGGTTGCGGATGGCAGTATCCAGTGGAAATACACGACCGACACAATGTGGCAAAACTTAATCTCGCTTAATGCTTTACAGGGTGCATCTGCCGATATGCGTGTGAGCAACAGCGCTATTCAGTGGAAACGCTCAACAGATACACAGTGGACGACACTCATCGGACTTGCCGACCTTGCCGGACCAGCGGGACCTACTGGCCCACAGGGACCTACTGGCAGCACTGGTCCGCAGGGTGTAGCTGGTCCAAAAGGTGAAACGGGTCCCGCCGGCGCAACTGGCGATACAGGTCCGCAAGGTCTTCCCGGACCAATGGGACCACAGGGTAATCCGGGCAACACCGGACCACAGGGACCAGTGGGTTCTACAGGTGCAATAGGCCCTGCTGGCCCACAAGGACCGCAGGGTAACATGGGGCCACAGGGTGTTCAGGGTCCGCAAGGTGAAGTTGGTCCAACCGGTCCAAAAGGTACGACGGGTGACGCCGGACCAGCAGGTGCGAAAGGCGCTACAGGAGATACCGGACCTGTCGGACCAAAAGGTTCAACTGGTGACACAGGTCCGGCGGGTCCAACCGGCCCTACTGGTCCAAAGGGAGACGTTGGTAGCACAGGGCCTGTTGGACCAAAAGGAGATGCGGGACCGACAGGTAACACAGGTCCAGCTAATACACTGAGTGTGGGAACAGTCACAACAGGTGCTGCTGGTAGCAATGCTGCAGCTACAATCACGGGTACGGCTCCCGCACAAACGCTCAACCTGACCATCCCGCGTGGCAACACAGGCGTGGGCGCAGTGAGCGAGACAGTCAATGGTACGGTGGTGACAGCAGGCACAGCAGTAGCAGTTACGTTTGCTAAAACTTACAGCGCTGTACCAAATGTGGTTCCGGTAATTACCGGAGATGTAAACACAATTGTCATACCGATTATCGGTACTATCACACAGACGGGTTGCAGCGTGGTTGTGGCTCGCACACGTGGAACACTTCTGTTAACAACCGGACCTATCGAAGCGGCTCCAGCTGCAACAGCGTTCCGTATTGTGGTCACGGGTAACTGATAAGATAAAGCCCCACGGATGGGGCTATTTACCAGTACTCCCCATACCACCCTCACCTCTCACGGTTGCCTCAACTTCATCAACCTGCTCCAGTTTTACCTGCTCTACCGGCATCAGCATAGCCTGTGCAATCCGGTCACCCTGATTAATCTCAAAGCGTTCCAGCCAGCTACCGGGCGACTCGTCCCGCGTGAGTTTAACCTGCACCTCACCACGGTAATCACTGTCAATTACGCCCACGCAGTTACTCAGTCGCACCGAATGTTTAAACCCGTGACCACTGCGCGAGTAGACCAGTAACACATAACCTTCCGGGATGTCGAAAACAAGCCCCGTGGGAATCGTTACAGACGTCCCCTGATACAACTCGTGTGGTATGTCCGACACAGCGTACAAATCGAAGCACGCTGCTCCTGATGTCGCGTACGTGGGCATACGTGCGCCGGGGTGAATAAGTTTAACTCCGAGTTTCATTCTTCCGCCTTAGATAATGTAGCTAAAAGTTTTTCCAGTTCATCAGCATCTGTTTTAGATACACGTGTACGCGAAGAAACCATCGCAATAAGGCTATCCACTGATTCACGGAATCTTTTGCGCTGCCAAACTGCGTCCATATGGTCCTTTTCATCGCGACAAATTTGATTGTATGGATATGCGTCAACACAACCATCTGACTTCCTTACACGCATAGGAATACCAGAAAGAGAGATGATTATGTATTTTCTACCATTACTGTAAACTTCAGCCGTACCACTCTGCCGATTACGTTCCATCGGCACGAATACTTTGTCACCAGCTTTAAGACTCAACCACCACATACCTCACCCTCCACTCTCATCATCTCCGCTGTAGCAGCCTCGGCTACTAACATTTCGTTCCATTTTCTGTGAATGCGTGCAGATGGTACCGGCAGTGCTGCAGTCTTACGCAGGAATTCAACTACCGGGCGTTGCGTCATGCGTGCAGCAAGGATGGTACAGCATTTACGCACGTTACCACCCTGCTTCTCACAGAGCTTCAGCGTGACAATCATGTCTAGTAACTCACGCACTGTCGCAACCGCTTCGGGACGCTCCTCAACGCGTTGTGTTGCGCCGTAGGTTACGGGGAAGTAACTCACATGAACCTCCGCTCAAATGCCTGCCCACCGAAGTTATACGCAACACCGTTGCGCTCAGCACTCACTGTATGCCCCGTGAGTTTACCTTTACGTGTATCACCACCGTAAGCCTTACCGCCACCAGAACGCGTTACAGCTGTCACAATGACGGTAAACCCCAGCTTATCAGTGTACGCTTTTCCGACTTCTGGAATATTCTTCATAGAATGGCTCCGTTTTAACCCCACACGCACGCATCAGATTGAGCGCCAGTAATTCTGCATCTTCCGGACTGAACTTCTCAGAAATGTACAAATCTTTATACAGTTCCAGATGTTCCTCAAAATCATATTGTTCGTTCATTTGTTGGTCCCCGATTGGGTAAGTTATTCACCAAGTGCTTTATTGATAACTGCTTGTGCTCGCAACGCATCATCTTTGTATGCTAAATAGCCATCAGCCAATAGTGCATCGTACACCTGAACTGCTCTTTGCAGCTCACGAAGCAATTCAGGTGCCGCTGCAATGAGCTTGCCGTTAGCCAAAGTCTCAGGTTGTAATGGTTTAAATATCTCGCACTCATCTCTGGAATCTTTAACTTCTGCGATAATCCTAGATTCCGTTTCAATCCATGCGCTATCAGCCACCCACGGCCCCGGAGTACCTTTAAACTCTTTCATACCTTAAACTCCTGTGCCCAAAACTGCTCGTTCTCCTGACCGCCCATGTAGGCAGCAGTCAGAAAGTAGTTGCCGCGATTCCAGTACTTCTGTTCGCCTGTCTCAACCGCATCACGTGCTTCATCCTGTGCAACCTGCAGTGCCTTACGGTTGATGTGGAAGCCCTGCCAGTTGAAACGCACTTCACATGCTACGTGTGTACGCGGCCAGAGTGTGTTACGTCCTGACCAGTGCTTATTACGCAATTCTGTTACATCACGCATAATGTAACCCCACACCAGAACAGCGAACAAACCAGTAACACGCCGTACCATACTTTTTCATTTAGTGTCATTTTGAGTCCCCTATTACATGAAAACAGCTATGAGAGGTGATGATTCGTCGGTACTGGATTCTCTGACTTCAAAAGAAGAGCCGGTGAATTCGTAAAGAACTCCTTCATCTGAACGAACACATCTGTTAAAAACACCTTCTTCAATCGTGTAACGTTTACCCAATGTAAATTCATTTTCATATTTTGAAGATACAATTAAACATTCAACCATCTCTCTCTAATCCTCATCATTTGCCAATGAGCTAAATATATATCCCACTGACGCATTCGTCAACAACTATTTTACCCCGGTGTTCGGGGTACACATTTCCACATGGGAATCATCGACTTACAAACTTTTTACCAAATACCCCAGTCCTGCTACCTACTCCTCCCTGTAATCTTTATAAGTATGTATACATACATCCTATAAATACCATTCTATTACCAAGTATTATTCTTTAGGGGTATTAGGGGTAAAATATTATATATAATAAGAATATCAATAACTTATCCATACCCCACGACTTTACCCCACACCCAAATCGTTCGGGGTGGTTCGGGGTAAGTAGCGGCAATTCTGCCCGTGTGGTATTATCGCGACAGGAGGTGTACCAATGGGCATTGTGATAAGAGATTTCCAGATTGCTAAGGCTGAACTTGAGCGCCATCTGCGCAGCTTCAGGGGAGGTCAGTTTGTGACGGTAGGCGTTCACGAAGATGCACCAATGCATCAGACAGATGGTGACGCTGTACCTATGGCACAGGTTGCCGCACTGAACAACTACGGAAATCCGCACAACAAGCTTAATGGTCGCCCTGCACCTGTCCCTGCCCGTCCGTTCCTCATTCCCGGCGTAGAATCTGCACAGCAGGACATCAAGGACAGCGTGATTGAGTCTATTCAGAACGGTGCAACACTTGACCAGACGCTTAACGCTATTGGTGCATTTGCTGCTGGTGGCGTGCAGCAGTACATGACTGACCTCAAAGAGCCACCTAACAGCGCCTACACAATCGAGCAGAAAGGGTCATCTAACCCACTCATCGATACCGGCGCGTTGCGTGCTAGCATCACGTGGAAGCTCACCAACTCTTTACCGGATGAGGGTATTTCATGAGCCTCAATATGACCGGACACATCGATGCGGTTTTTAAATCGGTCGATGCAACCTTCACATCCATTGATGGTTCATACGTTGATGGTATCTGGACACCTGTCATTGCTGCACCGGTTACCGGTTATCGCGTTAACATCCAGCCGCTGTCCGAACGTGAAATAGATTTTCTTGAGCGCGGTGGCGAGCGCATTGTTGACCCGCGCCGCATTTACGTTAACAACGGTGACCTGAACCTGATTACGCTTGATGGTGAATGGTTCTTCCTCGGTCAGCGCTGGAAAGTGATTAAGACCGATAACCGCCCGTGGCGGAACTACTGCAAAGTTATAGTGAGTCGTTATGACCAACAGTGAAATCTTTGCCATTCTGCGCCCTATCGTCATGACCGTAACGGGTGTGCCGGAATGTATTCTTGCGGACCCTAACGCACAGGCTCCTGCTGGTCCCTATTCCAGTGTCAGGGTGCGACAGGCTATCCGTGAGCGTGGTCAGGCGAACGTGCGTACAATTGACCTGCCGCTCACACGCGAGGTCCGCTATGACATCCGCGCTCAGATTATCTGCGATGTGAATATTGAATTCTGGCGCGGTAACGCGATGGAGTATGCTGAGAAGCTGAAAGAGTGCCACAAGCGCCCTGACGTACCATGGCTTCTCTACCGTAAAGGATTGGGCTGGGGTGGAACAGATGCGGTGAATAACCTCACGGCGCTGCAGTCGGCTAACTTTGAGCAACGTGCACAGATTACTGTTCGCCTATATTACGAAGCAATCGACATTGTGGATGTGAACCGTATCGAGCAGGTTTCAGCATCTGTTGAAAGTGAAACCGGTACCGTCCTGCAATCCGTGGACGTAAACCTTTCATCGTGATAAAATTTTGCCCGTGTATACACAAACCACGAGGTTTTAACAATGTCATATGACGTTAGCAATATCATCCAGATTACTACCCGGATTTCTCCGGCTGGATTACTGACGGCTAATTTCGGTAGTGCGATGTTATTTGCTAAAAGCGATGACTTGCCTGTCGGGTTTGGCGTCAATACCACACGCACTTACACGAGTGTCAATGGTCTGGCTCAGGACTTCGCCAGCACTACTGAGACTTACAAGGCTGGCGCGAAGTGGCTCGGCTCTACTCCTTCTGTCAACTCCTTGACCGTATGGGGTACAGACGAGGCAGATGCGAACGTAACCGCCACGCTGAACAAAGCGTTTGACGCTAACTGGTGGTACTGGACTTTCTTTACCGCTGACGTACTGGCTACTCCGGCAAGCGTGCTGGCTATTGCCGCATGGGCTGAAGAGAATAACGTGATGTTCGTTAACTCTCAGACCGGTACTGCTGTGACCGCTATTCGCGACCCACAGGTTACGAACGATATCGCAACACAGCTTACCACGCTTGGCTATCGCCACGTATTCACTGTGGCACACGCCACTGATGCGTACGCAGGTTTTGCGCTTGCTAAACAGTTTGCCGTGGTTAACTACTCGGCTGACAACTCCACCATTAGCGGTGAGTTTAAAAAGTCTCCGGGCGTAGCTGCTGAAGACCTGACTGACACCGCGTACAGCGCGATGCAGGACAGTAACAAGAAAGCGGTGTTCTACAGCAAACTCGACCTGCAGGGTGCAACAGATAGCGGTCGCTGGTTGAACACCTACACCCACTCTACCTATGGTGAGTTTATCGATGATGTCATCAACCTTGACGCATTTGTGAATTCACTGAAAGTTGGACTGTTTAACTCACTGGCTAACCAGACAACCAAACTTCCACAGACTCCTGTTGGTCAGGCAGTATTGATTGGCGCAGCTAAGCGAGTGTGTGAGCAATACGTGCGTAACAACTATCTTGGACCACGTGATTATATCGACCCTGACACCGGTCTGGATGCTTACACGCTGGGCTACGAGATGCTGACTCAGCCGGAAGACATTCTGGACATTTCGGATGCTGACCGCGCTGCACGCAAGGCTGCACCAATTCAGATTCGTGCGTTCCGTTCTGGCGCAATCCATTCCGTTCAGGTTTCCTGCGACATTTATTAAGGCGGAGAATTAACAATGTCATTAGAGAATTTCAGCACATCAAACTCCGTCTTAACTATTAACGGTAGATTGATGCGAGATTTCGGTGAGACTGCCACGCCATACACCGATGAACCGATTGACCCGGTATCAACGTTGCGTCGTGGTCAGGGTGGCAACGCTGTGCGTCTGGACCGTATCAATCCGGGTCGCCGCGTGAATGTCTATTTCAACCCCGGCTCAGCAGACAGTGCTTATATGCAGGGTCTGTTTAATAGCCGTGCCAATATTGAAGCCACGTGGACACAGATTGGTACGCTTGATGCAGCTGTGGGTGCAGAAGGTGTTATCGTTAATGATGGTACGCGTGGGCGTGCTGGTACAACTATCAGTGATGACCAGTTCATTATTGAGTTTAATAGTTGGACTGGTACAAGAGGTCAAGTAGCGTAATTAATGAGGCCCCGTGAGGGGCCTTAGTTTTAATCAGTAAGTTTTAAAGATGGTAAAGGTCCCGCATAACCGTAAATTTTTTCACGATATCGACAATCTGAACCAGGGTAACTCCAGTCACCAAACATCCATGTCAGTATGATTGTTTTTGCCGCCGGTACAGGAATGTCTGGATTGACCCAACAGATATATTTACCTTCTTGTTTGGGATTTCCAAAAACATCTATATCTATAAATTCTACGCTCATATCTGGTTCCTCAGTTAATGTCCTACTACCCTACCCCACTTTGACGCACTCGTCAACTACTATCATTCTGCACCCGGTTCCTGTAAACTTTACCCATTGAAACAAGGGGACCATCAATGTCACACGTTAAAACTTTTACAGTGGGTAATCTGACCGTCAACGCGGCAATGGCTTCCGCTGTGCAGCAGGATGAACTGTTGTCACTGCTTTCTGCAACACTGTTAAGTCGTGCTGCTACTGCTGCACAGGTCAACGCTGAAATGGGTGAGCAGATTCTCATCCCGATGTTTATGGCTATGCCTCAGCAGCTTAAGAAGCAAGTTGTGGGATTGATTACACAGAAGGTACTGGTTGCCGGTACTGAAACGCCTGTTACGGTGAACGACTTCGGCGGTAAAATGGTCGAGTGGAACACCCTGCTTTCACAGCTCATCCTGTGGAATCTGGAAGGTTTTTTCATCTGGCTGGACAACGCCGTAAAAAGCGTCAGTCCGCCAGCAGCCGACCCAGCCATTTAAACTGGTACCTCCTGCGACCCTGCACCGGTATTGAAGGTTTATGTCCACCCATGTGCAAGTGGTCTGATTTAAACGATGGTACTTACTCGCTTCAGGACGTGGAAATGTTCAATCAGGTGATGGATGAAATGATAGAGGCAAAGAATGGCTAACATAATCACCTCGTTTTTAATTTCCCTCGGCTACGACGTCGAAGACCTGAGACGTGGTGAGCGTGAAATCAGCCGTTCTATGGAGGGTGTTAAAAGTCTCGCCACCACCACGGGTGCTGCACTCACCGCCGCATTTGTTGGTGTGGGTAAGACAGCAGATGAGACCGCCACGCGCGTTAACAACCTGCGCCTGAACACCAACCAGCTTTACACCTCCACGCAATACGTAAATGACTACGGCAACGCCATCCGTTCGCTCGGTGGCAACGCATCTGATGCAGTGGGTGAGATTAGCCGCGTGGAGACAGCGCTAAGCAATCTGCGCAACCGTGGTGACGCATCAACCTTTACTGACCTTGCTTACTACGGCGTGGACATTAACCCGCTGACACAGGCTGAGTCGGGCGGTGACTTCATGGAGCAGCTTGCCAAACAGTTCCCCACTCTGGACCGTCAGCAACAAGCAGGTGTAGTAAGCACACTCGGACTGTCCCCCGCCACTGTGGAATTACTGCGCAAAGGTTCTGATGGTTATCGTGATGTACTTAACCATGTCCACGAAGTAGCCGGATTAAGTGACGACCTGATTGAGAAGTCGAAGCAATATAATGCTGCCATTGGTGAAGCGCAAAACCGCTGGGAAGGTGTAGCAAATACCATTAGTGCAGGCGTGTTACCTGCAATGACCGACATCATCAACAAAGGCTCGGACATTCTCAGCGATGTCATTCGTCCAATGGCAGAGCGGGACCCTGCTGCCACGGGTGCCGGACTTGCTATTACTGGCGCTGGACTAACCAGCACTTTTGCTGCCCCTATCTTATCAGCATTTGGACTTGGTGGTATAGGTGCTGGAGCAGCTGCGCTAGGGGGTCCGCTTACACTGGCTGGTGCAGGTACCCTCGCGTGGAACATGAACCAGCAGGATGTGAAGAACCTGACTGGTTATGAGCTACCCTCTTATCTTTGGGACAAGCAGGTTTTCGATGAGTCACAAGGTGACAGTGCTGGTGGCTTGCTTCACAGCGGTTCTGTGCTGGATAAAGGCTGGCAAGCTGCTAAAGGCTTGTGGAATGCTGACCAGAACGACGTAAAGAATGCGACAGGCTTTGAGTTACCCGCATGGTTATTCCAGAAGAATATCGGTCAATCATCAGAGGGTGACAACACACCAGTTGTTCCACAGATGAGATGGAACGCAGGTGATGCGCTCGACCAGGACTATGAAGCGCAAAAGAAAACGTACATGAATACTGACAGTTATGCACCCGAAGCCCGTGTGAATGATTACAATTCCGCTGAAGCTGTGGGTAATGCTGTGGCGGAAAAGCTCTACGCTGTACCACTCAAAGCGAACGTTAATGTACAGAGTGATTTGCGTGTGGAACTGGACGGGCGTGCGCTTGACAGTAAAATCACAGAAGTGCAGCAGCGTAACAATCAGATGACAGTGGATGACATGCAATCCACCACTGCGAGGTAACGATGAGTATTATCAACCTGTTTACTAAGCAGGCTCCCACAATTGCCGGTTACCAGTTTGATGCCATTCTGGAAGACACGCTGGATGTCTCAGTGGAGTGGACAGTTTACCCCGTGGAATCGGGTGTAAACGTAAATGACCATCGTATCATTCAGCCGGTACGCTGGACGCTTACGGGTGCTGTAAGCAACAACCCGCTAAAGGTCCAGTTAACGGACTTCCTTGCGGGTGGTTTATCTAACCTGACGAACAATCCTTATGTCGCAGCTGTAGCGGGTCTTGCTGCAGGTTTTCTTGCCGGTAGTAATGAAACGCGTGCGTCCACGACGCTTGAGTTCCTGATTAACTTGATGCGCACCGGTGAGCCTTTTGCTATTGATGCGGGTGATATTCAACTGCAGAACATGGTTATCAGCCGCATCGGTCGCACCAAAGACATCACTAATGAAACCGGTTTAATCTTTGTATGTGAGTTGCAGGAACTGATTACGCTTGACCGCCTGCAGAATCTCGCACAACCTACACAGAATCAGCTGCGCGATGGTGACCCTGCTAAATCCGGTATTGCTGGCGTCGTTCAGAAAGGTCAGCAGGTTGCTAAAGATGTGAATGATGCTGCGTCATCTGCAGTTAAAAGTCTTCAGACACAGGTCAATAACGTACTGGATGGTATCTTCTGATGCAGGAAATTCCACTGTCAAATGGTTCAGCCAATGCTCATCAGCGATTCAGTCTGCAGCTTGGCAATAATTATCTGGACTTTGAGGTTGATTACCTTTCATACCTTGACGTCCCCGCGTGGACACTGAGTATTCTGCGTGACGCCACACCACTTGTTCTTGGTGCAATGCTCGTACCCGGCGCAGATGTGGTGTCAGGTTATCGTGCGGACATCGGGCGTTTTGTATTTGTCGGTGACGAAGTAACACTGGATAACCTCGGTGTCAACAATCACCTTGTGTGGGTGAGCGAATGACTGAGCGCCGTCTTTACAGTGTGATTATCAACGGTGACACATACATCAGCGAGAGCGACGCATATCAGTTTCGTGTCGTTTTCGATATCGATATTAACCCCGGTGAAACACTGGCGTTTGGCGACTTCCGCATTTATAACCTTGCAAAAGCTTCGACAGTGGATGCCGGTTCTTCGATTGAATTCCGCGCCGGTTACACCAATCAGGTTGACAGTATATTCAAAGGTTATATTACCAACACGTTCAGAGAACGCGATGGCGCTTCCACAGTGCAGCGCTTTCTGTGTAAGTCAGGCGATCCAGTTCATGACCGGGGTTCGCTTAACTCGTCGTACAGTCAGGGTGTACAATTGCTGGATGTACTTAAAGACATTGCGCAGCAATGGCCTCGTCAGCTTGACATTGATGAAACGCAGTTTAGCGGTATCACACTGACCAGTGGTTATATGGTTGACGGTGATATTCCACAAGAGTTAAATCAGCTGGCACAGGCTTATGACTTTGACTGGCTGCAGGACCGGGGGAGACTTGTCATCACTAAGCGTACTGCAGCGCGTACAACACCTTCCACGGAGATTTCACAGTTCACCGGTATGGTTGGTGTACCAGAAGTAACACGTGGACCCAACGGGCTCGGCGTGTATGTGATTAACCGTCTGAATCCTTACTTCCGTATCAACGGTCGCATTAACATTAAATCAGAGTTCCAGAGTTTTAACGCCGGTAACCTGTTTGTCGTTGGACTGGCCGGTGACGCGCGAGCAACCGGTGAGTACAACATATTTGCTCTGAGGCATCGCGGCGACTCACACGGAAACCTGTGGGTGACTGAGATTGATGGGCTACGTGCTAACTCAGCGCAGCCGATGATTAGTACCGGTGCGCTGGTCTGGGGTCAGCGTGTTTCACAGGAGTTCCGTGTGAGAGTACGTGAGATTGCTGGCAACCTTAACATCGATGCGTCATGGTTAATGGCTGTCATGGGATTTGAGACGGGTTATCTGTTTAACTCCTCAGTCAAAAATCCCGGCAGCAGTGCCACAGGGCTCATTCAGTTTGTGAGTTCCACAGCAAAATCACTTGGTACCAGTACGACAGCACTTGCGCGTATGACACCAGTACAACAGCTGGACTACGTTGAAAAGTATTTCAACCAGTACAAAGGACGTATCAATAACATTGGTGACTGTTATATGGCGGTGTTCTGGCCTGCCGGTATCGGTAAACCTGACGCGTACGTAATCGCTACGTCACCCTCCAGTGTTTACAACGCTAACGCAGGACTTGATGTTAACCGTGACGGCACTATCACACGTGGCGAAGCTGTATCGCGCGTGAACGATTCTTATCGTCGTGGTCAGCAATACGCTAAATAAAAAAAAATGCCCCATTTAAGGGGCTAAAAGAGCAGCGGTCTTCAGGTATTACGCGTAATACACTTGATATTACTCCCGAGATTCTCTTAGAAAACCAAGGCTAGACATGAGTCTCATCAAATGTACTACGCGTAATACTCCGGTCTCTTCCCGGATGCCAACGCTTGCCGCCAGAGTGCGTAACCTCTCATGAGGGACAACCCAAAACCCGGCTACACATTACGTCATTCGTCACCGCGCTACAACGTGGCAAGGAGCTCCACAGCTAACGGTGTGACCCACATGTGATACATGGAAGACCATAGGATAAATCCTATCTCACTTTTGACGTGACTGTCAACTGTCAATCCTGTATTATTTCAATATCGTTCCGCTGTTGGGGTTTCCATGACCAGTAATACTAAACGCGCTTCAGGTTCACAGGTGCAACGTGTTGCATTTGCTGAAAACATGAAATCCGTTTACACCTCTATTCCCGGTCATGTGTTGTCATTTGACCCTAAAACACAACGTGCACAGATTCAGATTGGAATTCAGCGTGTGGACATCAACGGGATTGCGTGGGTACCCGCACCCATCGTAGACGTACCAGTCCAGTTCCCCGGCGATGGTTTCACCGTTGAATACCAGATTGATACGGGCTGCGAAGGTGTTGTACTGTTCAGTCAGCGCTGTATTGATGGTTGGAAACAAACAGGTGGTACAGCTGACAATCCTGCAGCACGCTTTCACAATCAGCAGGATGCCATGTTTGTACCGGGCATTCGCTCACTACCTAATGTCATAAAAAATTTCAGCAACAATGGTATCAAGCTGCGTAACGAAGATGGAACACAATATGCGTGGCTTAAAAATGATGGTTCTCTTGCTGTGGGTAATGCGCAGGCCAGTGTGAATATCGCCGCAAACGGTCTTGTTGATATCCTGAATGCATCTGGTTCTATCCAGTTACTTGCAAACGGTAACGCAGTAATAAATGGTGTCGTGTTCACACCTCAGGGCCGTATTACTCCACCTGCGGGCGGCGGTTTCACCGGTTCTAACGGTATCCCATACGAGGACCATCGTCACGATGAAACCGGTACAATAACAGGAACACCACGCACATGACCGTACGTAAACTTGATGATAATGGTGATATTGTCACACAGGGTACAATCTTTATCACTGCTCAGGAAGAAATTGAGCAGACTATCCGCACGCGTCTGCGCCTCTTTCTGGGTGAATACTTTCGCGACATCACAGACGGCACACCGTGGTTTGAGCAGATTCTCGGCAAAGGTGTTAATATGTCAGCGCGTGAAGCAGTGTTACGTAACCGCATTGCTAACACACCGGGTGTTATTCGTCTGACAGCATTTAAGCTTGACTTCCCGGATGTGAATGCCCGAGTACTTACGGTCACGGCGAGCGTCCTGACCCAATATGGAATAGCTACGGTGACTGAAAACAATGGCTGAAATTACCAGTAAAGGTTACTTACTCAAAACCGTCAATGAGTGGTTCGACGAAGAGAAACAACTTTATGTTGACATTGACCCCGAATGGAACCTTGACCCTTCCACGCCTGACGGCCTTAAAATTGCCCACGATTCGGAAGTATTTGGCGCGCTGGATGAGGTTATTCAGCAGGCTTACAATTCTAAAGACCCGAACAAAGCAAGTGGCTACGACCTTGACATCATTTCCGCGCTGACTGGTACTACCCGCAGTGAAGGTACTGCATCCAGTGTAACAGGCGCTGTACTAACAGGTGTTGCCGGTACCATTGTACCAGCTGGTACACGTTTCAGGTCTTCCACTACAGGTTCTGTATGGACACTTGACCAGACGTGGACACTGGACGTTAATGGAAGTGCAACTGTAGACCTCACCGCTGAAACAACTGGACCAACCGTTGCACTAGCTAACACGATTACACAGATTGTGGACACGGTGGGGGGTTTAACGGGTGTTAATAACCCTACACCTGCCACGACAGGGACAGGTGTAGAAACAGATAGCTCGCTACGCGTTAAACGTGCTACTGCTGTAGGGCGTCCGGGTAATAACCAGATTGACTCAATGCTGGGTGAGATTTATGCGGTTGATGGTGTGCGCCGGGTAAAAATTTATGAGAATGACACCAACAGTAGCTCTGTAACTACCGACAACCCTTACGGCTTGCCAGCACACAGTATCTCGCCGGTTATCGATGGTGGAACGGATACTGATGTTGCAATGGCTATCTATATCAAAAAGAATCCGGGCGTTTTGCTTAATCAGGCTGGTACCGCTGTCAGCGTCACAGTCACGTCACCAACTTATCCGGATAACCAAAAGGTCATTCGTTTTAGTCGCCCTGTATACGTGGATATGGTTCTGAACATCACCATTAAAAACGATGGTACCTTGCCCACTCAGACGGTGTTACAACCACTCATTCAGAACGCCATTGTGGAATTTGCCGCAGGTGACCTGATTCCCGCCGATGTAGGTTTTAAGATTGATGGTTTTGATATTGGTGAGACCGTACCCTACAGCACAATGTACACGCCGATTAATCAGGTTATTGGTCAGTATGGTAACAGCTATGTGCAAAGCATGACGATAAATGGTGGCACAACAAACGTAGCAATTGCATTTAACCAGTTGTCACGCTGGACCGCTGCAAACATTACGGTGACTATTGTATGAATATTCCTGACCGTATTTATGCTCAATACCGTACAAAGCCAAAGGCTGTCGCATGGTACAACATAGTAAGGTCACTGGCTGCCCAGCTGGATAGTGCCGCGAATGCAGTACGTCTGATGTACGAAATTGACACTGCGGTGGGTGAGCAGCTGAATATACTGGGGCGTATTGTTGTCATTGACCGAAACTATATAGCACCTGTAACAATGACACCGCCTCAGTTTGCGGCTGCGGAAAACTCGCCCGGTGAATTCGGTGATATGTCAGCGATGTTCAGTGAGTTGTCAATAGACTCTGACACACAGCTAACAGATGACTTATACCGACTCGTCATCAAGTCGAAAATAATTAAGAACAATTCAGATGCAACAATTGAATCAATACTTTTTGGGATGAACTTCCTGTTGCCAAATGCGGAAGTCCTGCGCATTACCGATGGTGAGGACATGTCGTTCAGCGTGGAATTCTATGGTAATATATCCGAAGTTGAAAGATATGCATTATTGAATTCTACTCTCGTACCACGTCCACAGGGTGTTCGTTTCGGTGGATTTCTTGAAGGTTACGAGTATGTACAGTCTGGTGATGACACCATGCAGTTTGGTGATACTTATGCTGAATTTGTCGGAACATTCGGTGGAGAATGATTAAATGGCTTTAAAACGCGATGTACACTATCCCGGACGCTTTGTTGCTGCAAGCACGGCGCATCCGCAGGGGGCATTTAAAAATCGTACTACACCAACTGCACAAGACGGTTCATACCTTGAAGCAGATTGGATGAATGACATTGATGGGTTCTTTGCCCGTGCTCTTAATATTGCCGGGGTAACTCCAAACGGGAATGCCGATACCGGCACATCAAGTCAGCTATTCGACTCAGTTGTTACTGCAATGCCGGGAAAATTCCTTGGCGCTACTGTCTTGACTCAAACAGGAACTTACTCACCTCGACCGGGAGCAAAAACACTGATAGTTGAGGCTATTTCAGGTGGTGGAGGAAGCAGAACTGGCTCTACAGCCAGCGGACAAACAGGAGGAACGACGCCTGGGTATCATGGGCAGTACAATAAATCATTGTATCAGGTATCTAACTTGTCATTTCCTATAACTGTCACAGTGGGGTTAGGGGGTGCTGCAAACTCATACGGAGGAGCAACATTCTTTGGTCCATATATGTCACTGGATGGCGGCAATCCAGCCGATGGCACCTTGTCGTCCAGTGGTGCTGGAATAGCCGGTAATGCCTATGCAAGAATTGGTGCAACAAACACATCAACAGGATTTATCTTATCATCATCGCAGGGAATTTCTATATCCACTCCTGTCATTCAAGTTACAGCAGGAACAGCGGCTGGATTCTTCGCGCCAATGTCACCTTTCCCCGGAGGATGGCAAGGTCGGGGTGCTGATGGAATTTACGCTCCCGCAGGGACAAGCTACACAGGGAAGACAGGTAATCCGGGCTACGTTTTAGTTTTGGAGTTTTCATAATGGCTTATTATGTTCTGGTAAAAGACGGTTATGTTTTTAACGCTATCGTTTGGGATGGTCCGGGCGAAAACGGAGAGAATGACCTTGATTTTGGTGAGGGTGTTACTTATCACAGAATTGAAGATGATGAGGGTGTTGGGATTGGGTGGACCTACTCTGAAGGGAAGTTTACTCCACCACCAGAGCCGGAAATACCTCATGAACAACTTGTACAGCAAGCGGAGAGTGAGAGGAACGCAAGGATTACATCAGCTAATTCCGTTTTTTTAGAGTGGCAAACCAAGCTTCTGTTAAACCGCGCCACAGAAGATGAGAAAGTCGCACTAAACAAATGGATTGATTATGTTGAAGATATCAGGGCTGTTGATACGCAGCAGGCTCCCGATATCACATGGCCCGAAGAACCGCCAATTCCGGAGGCTGGACAGTGACACTCGATGATATCGTAAATGCCACGGTGAAAGCTGAGGGTGGTTACGTTAACGACCCGTCCGATAAGGGCGGGGAAACTAACTTCGGTATCACACTGGCAACAGCGCGTGCAAATGGTTACAAAGGTGCAATGATTGACCTTCCGCTGCAGACTGCTAAAGATATTTACCTCAACGAGTATCTGATTAAACCGGGGTTCAGTACCTTCCCGTCTGAGGTGGCTGCAGAGCTGTTTGACACAGGCGTGAACATGGGACCGGCTACCGCAACCAAATTTCTTCAGCGTGCAGTCAATGCACTCTTTGGAAGTGGTCTGACAGTTGATGGTAAGATGGGACCCGCAACGCGTGGTGCTGTCACGGGGTATCTCGCGTCACGTCCTAACGCATCATCCATCCTTGTGAAGGCTCTCAACTGTCTGCAGGGTGTGCGCTACATTGAACTCGTTGAAGGTAACGCTACTCAGCGTAAGTTTATAAATGGGTGGCTGGCAAACCGCGTGGAGATTTAACAATGTATTACTTTTTAGCCTTTGTGGTGGGGATTGTCGTTGTGTTATTCATTCTGCAAAAATACACAAAGCTTGAGTTTGTCGCTCATGCGAAATTGTTGTGGAAAGCGTGGTCAGTGTGGTTATCTGCGCTGGGTGTTGCATTGGGTGTCTATCTTGCCTCAGCACCCGACGCACTTATTCAGGTGTGGCTAATGCTTCCACCCGACCTGAAAGCGCTGTTGCCGGTCAACGTGGCGCAGTATATCAGCTATGCTATTATCGCACTGGGTGTCATCTCTAAATTCATCCGCCAGCCGAAGCTTGAACAACAGCGTAAAGAGATGGAGCAACACCATGACTGAATTATACACGTGGCTCGCTGGCGCAGGTGCTGTACTGATTGCTATTGTGGGTGCATGGTGGAGTGGTCACAGTAAAGGGAAGTCTGTTGCGGAGAGTAAGGCTACAGAGGATAAAGCAGCCGCATCAGTAGCTGCAGCACAGGCTGTTACTGAACGTCAGTCAACCGTGGTGAAAGAGGCGTCAAATGCTGAACAGAAAGTTGCTAATTCTTCCGATGCTGATGTTGATAACGAGTTGCTCGGTAAGTACACGCGAAAAAGCTGAGCCTGTTGTTGTGGACACAGCGTGCAACTGGGTGAAACGTATTTACGTAACGGAAAATGATGTGAAGGTTATGGACCGCCAGACCAAGCGCGACATTTTAACCCATAACCAGAAGATGGATGCTATTTGTTCACCGGACGGTCACGCGGGTCAAGCTCAAGCTTCTGCTCAATAAGTGTCAGTCGTACGTTCTGCTGTACCTGCCGGTCTTTGAGACTTTCCATCTGAGAGTAGTTCCAACCAAGAAGTCCAAGGACGGACGGTAAGAAAAGGCTGATAACCACGATGACGGCGGTGACGCCTTTGGAGTGGAGGAATACGGTCTTGCCAATCTCGCTAATCTGCGCCTGCTGCGCACTTAACGTCTGATTAAGTTTCTCAATTCCGGTAGTGAGCAGCACTTCCACACGCTCAACGTGTTCCTTTGTGAACTTATTCTCACTCTGATTGACGATAAGCTGTTGCACAGCCTGATTCAGAGTGCGGATATCCTGCCGGAATTCTGTTACATCTTCCCGTAAGGCTTCGATTTTGTCAGCACTCACAATAATATCGTCCACGATTCTACCGTTATTAATCTTAATAATAACTTAATCATGAGGCAGAGTCGAGTTTATAGCAATGAGAGTAATCTTAGAGGTAAAGCCGCACGAGGCGGCTATTTGAGGAGGGGTAAAACGAGTTTCTCTGCTTCAGCAATGTACCAGTCATAACATATCGCTGACCAGTCAAAGTCCTTAGCATCTGCACACTCTGTTACACGGTGACCGGCACAGATACCCGTCTCACGTACTGCAGTGTGTTTACTACGTGATTTGGTGTGAATGCGTTCATCCCACGGTATACCAGCTGCATCTGTGTCACCGGGCTGTCCCGTAATCTCACGCATTACCGAATAGTAGTCATCATCCTTCACACCGTTCTTACGCTTCCACGTACCGGGCTGTCCGGTAGGCTGTAACAACTTAACGAGTGAACCACCTGTACGGCTGATGAAGTACCGCGTGGTATTCTGCAATTCCTGCTCGGCACTCCATTCCGGCCAGCGCATAACAAGTGTCGCCGAACGTGGCACTTTAGCGCGTAACATGAAATCGAACTGGTCGCGGTGAGAGGTGATAAAGCTGCGGATATCCTTACCGTGTACCAGTGCTGCTTCTGCTGCCATTGGTACAATCATTGCAGATGGGTCCTGATGATACTGGTATTTATATTCGTATGCTCCTTTCCTTTTAATTTTCATATTTCCAAGACTCCCTACTTGCGTGGTTGGGGTGATATCCAAAATCCTTTTCGGCTTTTTTTCTAACACGTATCGCTTCTGATTTATCTTTGTAAGTTCCTAAGTCGTACCGAATGCCCTGATGAGAAATTCGTGCCAACCAATTATTACCGTTTCGCGTTACTCCGCGACAGCCCGACGTATTATCCTTTCGTTCGCCTTGATTTCTTGAGTTTTCAAAAGCGTCGACTAAACGTAAATTAGAGTATCTGTTGTCTTTTCTGTCACCGTTGATATGGTCTATTTCACCATCTGGATGTTTGCCCGTTTCATGAAACCATGCGAGACGGTGAACGAGGAAATACAATCCGCGTATATTAACCCAGTAGTATCCGCGATTATTACTTTCAGTTATTGGTATATCACAGGGTTTACACTGTCCCTTGCTGAAGTATCGTTTGATTCTTCGCATAACTCCTGTGGTTGGCTCATATGAGAAATGTTCCTTGAAATACAGAGTCGTCAGCTCTTCACGGTTTTTAAATTTCCATTGCATAATTTATACCATTGCGATTTGATTTATGACTACTATATCACTGAGAAAGGTTTAGTCAATAGTGATTAAATAATTGTTGACATCCCTCTGATACAGTGACTTGACGATGTCGGTTTCAAGCCCGAGCATTGTGTCACTTTCCCATTGCTCACTGATGGACTCAACCAAATTGTCATATATAGCTGGATAGTATATGACGGCGCCGTCAGTATTCGTTTGCGGTATAACAACATCTGGCACTTGAGCAAGCAATCTGTCCACCAACATAGCCAGACAAAGTTGTCCGGTAATGGTAATGCTCAATAGGCATTTGTGGTCGCAGAAAGGACTGTACTTACTGCCCATGTTGCCGAATGTCCCGTTAAGTGCCAGTTTCAACGTGGCATCGACAATCTTATCACCGGCTCGTTTTGCATCGCGTCGCTTAAAGAAAAGCTGCTCATACACGTCACAGAATGTTTCTCCAAGGTGTTCCGGAAAATATCTGTTTTTGATACTTATTGAGGGGTACATGCTTGTGACATCTTTGTTCTTTAGTAAATATTCTTCAGATGAATGAAAGACACAGTTCGGAATTCCACTGTGGATACCTCCGAGGCCAAAAGAATATTCAACACCATCGACAACCACGCTCATGTCGTTAAAGACGCCTTTGGTGGTAAGTAGTTCATCCTGTTGTTTCTTACTGAGGACAACATTTCGCATGCGCTCCAGAATCTGATTGAATTCGGGTCGCGCAAATTTGATGTAGGAAGGTATACAATCAGCAAGTTCAATACGTTCCCGAATTGTTGCACCAGAACAACGGACACCGGCTTTTTCCAGCTCATTTACGAAAATGTCTTTACCAATCTTCGTGTCCGCATGGTTCATGAAGTTCTTACCATACGTGGCGGTCAGTTCCTCACGGAAGGTAATCTTTTCCAGACAGCGCACATAAAACTTCAGCGTCTCGCGGACGTCGTGTTTGTTGTACTCAATCAGGATGTCCTTCTGTGCATCATCCAGTGTTGCGCCCACGGGGAATGGCAGGTCCTTAACGTTACGGGACTGCATGGCTACTTCCAGTGCCTTCAGACTGGTGCGACGTGCCTTGTTATCGAAGTGATTAATTTTGTAGAGGTCAATCTGCTGAAATACCTGTTCACGGTCCCACACCATGTTAGCCCAGCTATTTTCGTTGTTCGACTCGATAACCTGTTGTGCTTTGGCAAAGATTTGCTGTGGAGTAACACCCGCGTGTTGCTGAACCAGCCAGTGCATGATTGGATAGTCAAACTCAAGGTTGTTGAAGCCAATACCGCGTGCGCCAGAACGTCCCATATTGTGCACCATATCGACAAGTGCCTGCCAGTCATTACGGCGGTCGGAAATCTCATACATGAGTTCCATACCGGTGGCGGCGTGGATAAAGCAGCACGTGAAGATGTTAGGAAATGTCTCTTCATCATATCCCCAGTCGCGACTGTCCAGTCCCGCTGGACTGGAAAAAGCACTGTCTGCCCCACAGTGTGGACATTTGCTGAGGTCAGCAGGGTAGTTTTTCTGGCAAGTCATATCCTCGCATCTGGATAGGTAGTGCATACTCGGTCCTCTCAGAGAGATAAAAGCCCCTTTCGGGGCTTAAATGTTGTGATACTTTCTTTCTTCATTTATTACATGCTTTGCAATTTCGTCAGCTATTTCTCTCACTTTAAGCCTGAACAAATCCTCTCCTTGCTGGTCCAGACGAAAAGAATTACGTGCTCCAATATCTTTAAATATATTAGACAACAAGGAAACTTCTGACTTCTCTAAACTTGATAAATCCACGGTGTATTTACTCATCATCTCACCCCTTTGTATAACCGTCGTAACTGGGTTTATTCAGACCGTTGCGATTGATGTACTCACGGCGCTTCTCTTCGGTCTGACGTGTCTCGCGCTCCAGCTCTGCCAGCTTCTGGTCAAAGTCATTCAGCGCTTTAGTGTGTTCGTTAAACTGGACCATGTAACTTGTCCGCCTCAGTACGTACAGATGTCATAACAATGGCATAGAGTGCAAATCCTGCAGCCACCCAATACCAGCCCATTGCAGCTACTACTGCAATCTCCACAAATGAAGTGAAGAACATATAGCCTTTATAGAAAGAACCCCGTGGTTTGTATTTCGGCTCTTTAGCAATACTCTTCGCAACTGTGGTAACGATAAAAAGACAGATGATTGCGAGAATCAGAAGAAACACACCGAGAAAACTTAAAACATTTTCCGCATAAGCTGCATAAGGTAAGTTGAAAAAGCAGACTGCAAGCAAAAACCACAATCCTAAATCCCAAACCATATGCTTCAATACTCGACTCATTTTAGTCCCCTTAAATAACCCCGGCTCACACCGGGGCGTTGTGGTTAAGCGCGTGGCAGACCTGCAATCACTTCTTCAGTGAAGCCGGGGAAGCCTAACAGCTGTGATTTGGTGTAAATGGTACCCTGCACGTTGTACTTCTCCTCGGAGGCTACCAGCAGGTCAGTTGCAGGTGGTGGTACTGGTACAGCCGATGGTGCAACAGGTGCAACAGGTGCAGCTGCTGGAGCGGATGGAGATAGTGCGCCACCAAATACAGAGGCTGCATCAGGGCCGCTACCTTCACGAACAATCGCTTCACCGACGCGGTTCAGTTCCAGCAGGTTAGGGTTCAGATAAACACCCGGTGTTTTAGAAGGTTTGTTACCCTTCGCCACGATGTTCACACGGACATAATCGCCCATCTTAATCGCTGCGGCATCCTGAATTGCATCCAGTGGGCTGTACTTGCCAACGTGGTAGCAGTTGTAAGGGATGCGTGTTGTCAGGTTGACTACCCATTGACCACGTTTATGTGGGTCAGAATTCGGTGCTTTACCGGCTTTGTTTGGGATGTCGCTGTCGCCGTTAACCACTTTCCACGAAAAGTCCGGACGACGTGTAGTAGCTGCATCGTAACCGCTCTCCGCATCCATTGCTGCCATAACAATCTGTTTACCCCAGTCGGTATCTTTCCAGTCTGCTTCAGAGCCTTTAGGGATAGCGATGCCGATGTACACCTCTTTGACAGGCTGACCATCTTTGCCGAGTACCGGCAGTTTGGTGTGCTCATCAGTGCGGGTGTTCTGCTGCATTGGGTGTCCGTGAATCAGGCGGGCGACTGGGGTAACGAAAGTAAATTGAGCCATCTTGTAAATCCTCTCTGCTAATTAATGTAAAGGTTGTTTTGGTTATTAACGGTTAGTTGTCATAAAATCTTTAACACGGTCATACAGTTCTTCAAGCTCTTCGTCGTCAAAGCCATCAAGAAAAGCCTGTTCAATCAGTTCTGAAATGATTTTTGCTTCTGCAACTGAAATTTCCATCTTGTAACCCTCTGCGTTGTTGGTGAGGTAACTTTATCTCAGTCTGACGCACTCGTCAACGACTAAATACCATTTTTATTCCACGTTCTGTTACCGGCTCCAGTTTTACACCTGTGGAGGGTGTTTCGGCGTACTGCTCAACCACTGCCGGGTCGATACCTTTTTTGATGCACTGTGCGGGTGTGTCTACTTCCACGGGTTTGCGGATGTCCACCCCTGACAAATCGCCGAGCATTATCAACTGTTCAACCGGAATATCCTTCCTGAACCGCTTACGCCCGTACGTGGGTTTAGCATTGTAGAATGGTACATGTTGTCCCTGTTTAATCTCGTGCAGCGCCTGCTCCTCCAGCCCACTGAGGCGCATTTTAATCATCTCCTGCGCACGCTGTAACAGCTTTAACTCCACACCGAGGCTGTGGCCTGAGAGCGTGTGAGTCTGTAGCTGTGCAACATAGTCGATGTTGTCATACCCGGTACGCTGCAGTGCGTCACAGTGTGCACGTGCTGTACAGTTCTTACACTGTGGTCCGGGTGTGCAGAGTGGTGACTCTGACATCACCTCATGCAGCGCAATGTCAATCTGACTCAGGTAGTCGGACAACTCGTCCATTGTGAGACACCACTTACGCACGGTACCTTCACTGTGAAATCCACGCGGTTGTACAATGCGCAGTTCAATAATGTCTGGTTCAAACCCATCACCGTTCTGGATGAGTCCACCAGCATAGAGAATCATCGGCCAGTGTTCGTACACCTCAACCAGTGAGTGACCAAACTTACCATCCCAGATAACGAGATGGTTAAGCGCAGTATTACGCACCGCAACGTCCGGAATACCGAACCAGCCCGGTAAATGGTGCTCAAGTGACACAGGCTTCTCAACCTGCATCTCACTGCGCGATATACCATGCTTGTTACAGTATCCCCACACGTCGTTGTAATACTCACGCGCTGCTTCAAACAGTTCCCGTGTGATAACAATACCATCCTGTGACAGACTGCCCACAATGTCACTGAACGGCTCGTTACGGAACAGTTTTTGTGCCACCTCGTGACAGGCACGTCCCTCCAGCTTACTCTGTGACAATTCCCCCGGCGGACCGGGGTGCAATTGCTGTGCAGCATGGGAGCCGTGACACTTCATCCACACGTTGGCATCGGATGCTTTGGGGAGTTTTGGGGTCATGATGTACATTCCATATGTGCAGACCATCCTTGGTGGTAACCTTCACAAAATGACAGGTATGCCCCCTGAGTTAGGAAAGACATGTACCCTTCATCCCCGTTCTTACACCGCCTTAAGTCCAGAGTTTTACCAAAGCGTTTTTTTGCAAACTTTTCGAACTCATCCTGCAATCCTGCCATAGTCTCTCACTCCCCCAGCAGCGCTTTAACGCGTGCAATAAATGGCCCGGTGTACTCCGCCTGTGTGTTCAGGTCCATGATGCTCTTCAGACCCATCTCCGCAATAATCTGCTCCACCTGTGCATTACTGATACGTCCGTGACGCTCGGTGAGGTAAGCCATTACCTGTGGGAAGGTCATCGCGGACTGTTCAGGATAAGTCTCTTCCAGTGCTTTCACATATGCGGCGTTTGCCGAAGATACCGGAACCGGAGGCGGCGGTGGAATGTCTGCAACCTGTTGCTCAGTTACCACGCCCGCATCCACGTGGAAGTCATCGCCCGGTGGTGTTACAGGTGGTTCAGGCTCATAAAGCGCATCAAGCTTTGCTACTGTTTCGTCGATTAACTTTTGTTTGTCATCAGGTTCCTGACCACCACACTCCACTGGATACTCCAAATCAGCCTTAATCATACTTACGTAGTCTGACCACTCCGCCTCATCCATATCCTTTGGCTTACGACGCAGACGCCATGTACCATCGCTGTTCAGTGCTTTACTGGCAGAGTGGATACGCTCATCCCACGGTGTGTTGGTTGAGTCGGTGGTGGCTAATTCTTCCACTTCGATACGATAACCTTGTGAAAAATTACCATCGCCCAAATCTACAGGACCACCTACTTTTTCCTCACTGGTGATAATGTGGGTGGCTTCCTCTTTACGCTTACCATGAATCTCAATCGAACCATCCACATCGTTCTCACGCATCATTGCGGGAGCAGCCTGCATCAGGTCGGACATAGCTTGTTGTAAGCGTGCAAGCGCTTCATCGTCCAGTTTCAGTGTGATTGGCTCAACACGTACGTCTACCGGACCCCCACCACGAACGGAGGCGGCCAGCTTAATCATTGCTTCACCAAAGTACTGCAGCGCAGCTTCATCATCATTCGGGACACTAATTTTAATCATTTACTTGCTCTCTTGTGGTTGACTATGGGACAGAGTCTAACGTATTCTTGACGGACGCGTCAACACTAGGAGCAAAGAAAAATGAGAGAAATTAAACGCAAAGTTACTCATCGGCTGTGCCCCAGCTGTGGTTACGTGATGAGCCAACTGGAGATAGACATGCTACGGTTTCCTGTCGATTGTCCCCGTTGTGGCAAGTGGAACACCAACGCATTCCAGCCCATTAAGTGGGAGGTCAGCCGCAATGATAACCATTAAACAACTGCACCGACCCAGCTACGGCTGGGCAAACTCCACGAGTAAGAAAGATAAGTTCTTTATCAACGGTGTGGCAGTACCGCCCTACGTGGCCGCCAAGTTCATCCGTAACGCACGTTGTATTGAGTCAAACGTGTGCCGCAAGATTTATGTTTTAGGGAGTGAGTGAGATGGGTGTGATACGTACACATACAGAGCGTCTGGAAAAAGTCATCGAAGCCGGTATTGACCTGCGCCACCACATGCGCGTTAAAACTGAAACAAAGTCGCAGATTATTGCAAAACAGCGTGAAACCATTCTCAACCAGTCTGAAATGATTAATGACATGGAAAAAGAGCTGAAACAATTGCGCCTACAGGTGACAGAAAAACAGCAAACGCGCCAGCTGATTCTGGATGAAAAGAAACAGGATAAGTTACTCAAACTGTCACGTTATAAACATGAGGTGCTGACCCTTAACGCTCTGGTCAGTCGCATGAAACACTATATCAAACAACAGAATGGCGGTCAGATGCCAGAAGGATGGAAGTGGGGTGACGAGTGATGCAGGTGCCAGTATTATCCCCCGTCGCAGGTGCCATCGCTGATGCAACACGACCGGCGCTGCGACCTTATCAGCAGGAACTGAAGGACCAGATTAATGAGCATTGGAGCACTAAGCCCCGTGAAAACGTGCTGGCTGTACTCGCAACCGGTGCAGGTAAGACAGTGTTGTTCTCATCCATCATCAGTGATGAGAGCGGTTCTACATGTGCGGTTGCTCACCGTCAGGAACTCGTGAGTCAGATTAGCCTGTCACTTGCACGTAATAAGGTACGACACCGTATCATTGGTCCCACTAACGTAGTAAAGATGATTGTCCGTCTCCATATGGAAGAAACCGGTCATAGCTATTACGACCCGTCCAGCCGTCACGCAGTGGCAGGCGTGGACACACTCGTCCGGCGTGGTGAGAAACTGGCGGACTGGTTACCAACCGTCCGGTTGTGGGTAATGGATGAGGCTCACCACGTTTTGCGTGAAAACAAATGGGGCAAGGCTGTAAATATGTTCCCTCATGCACGCGGACTCGGTGTGACTGCCACCCCGCTACGTGCTGACGGGAATGGGCTGGGTGCACACGCCGATGGTGTTTTCCATGTGATGAAAATTGGTCCGTCCATGCGTGACCTTATCAACATGAAATTCCTTACCGAGTATAAACTGTTTGCTCCACCAAGTTCGTTCAGTCGTGATGCAATTAAAGTAAGTACAACCACGGGTGATTTTGTTGCATCAGAAGTGAGTAAAGCGGTTAACAACTCATCACTGATTGTGCATGATGAGAAAACCATAACCGGTGATGTGGTTAACACCTATAAAAAGTTACTTAACGGTATGCTTACGGTGGTGTTTGCTCCGGATGTGAACACCGCTACCGAACTGGAACAGCAGTACATTGCGGCAGGTATTCCGGCTAAATGTGTCCACGGGGGGATGTCTGATTATGACCGCATAGCGGCTGTGAGGTCTTTCAAGAACCGTGAATATCTTGTGCTCACATCGGTGAGTATTTTTGATGAAGGCTTTGATTGCCCCGCAATTGAAGCAGTGCAGGACGTTGCAGCCACAGAATCCTTTGGTCGTTTCGTACAGCGTGCTGGTCGCATGTTGCGCCTGAAAGATGGTAAGAAGTTTGGCTACTATGTGGACCACGTGGGGAATATTGCACGGCACGCAGTGTTTGTTGACCATCCAACCGGTCCTAAGATTGAACTATGTCACAGGGAGTGGAGTCTGGACCGGCGTGAGCGACGTAGTGGTAAGAGTGAGCCAAGCACTATCCGTGTGTGTACGGCCTGCACCGCCGTGTACGAGCGTTATCTCGATGCGTGTCCGGACTGCGGTGAGTCTGTACCAAAACCTGCGGTGCGTAGCGGCCCCGAGTATGTGGATGGTGACCTGCTGGAGCTTGACCCCGAGACACTTGCACAAATGCGTGCCGAGGTTGTGGGAGCACGTGAGACACCCGAGGCAATGCGTGACAGGCTGACAGGAATGGGTGTGCCGGTGCCCGGTGTGATGGCTAATGTAAAAAGACAGGGACAACGTATTGACGCGCTCGTCAAATTGGATAATACTCTTAGTCAGTGGGCAGGTTACCGCCGTGCTGAAGGTCTGAGTGACAGTGAGATATTCCGCAAGTTCTTCTTGCAATTTGGCGTGTCGTGGATTGAGGCTCAGGCGTTAAAGGCTGCTGAAGCCGATAAATTAAGAGAGAGGATTGGGTTATGACTAAAAGTGTAGAAATACGTTTCATCAGTAAGAAATTAGACTGGGAATCAGGATTCGATGCCCCTGAAAACTGGGATGAACTTTCGACATCTGAACAACAAGAATTGATTTATCAATGGCGAGAGGAAGCTATTGACTCATATGTAGATTGTTATGTTGAGGTAAAGTAACTATGTGCTACATATGGTGCATCAAAATGCGCGACAACGCGCCAGACGGCGTGACAGCTTATCACTATCAACAACTCGCGCAGTTATGGCGTGAAAAAGAAGGAGCACCGTGTAATGTGTAAGTGGATTAGTGTTGAAGATAGATTACCTGAAGAATATGAAGATGTACTGGTCACAGATGGTGTAGAAGTTGCTCTGGGGTTCTTTGTGATGGACCCAGAATATCCGCAGTGGGGCTATGATGGACACTGTGTCGGAGGATTAGAGACACACTGGCAACCTCTTCCGGAGCCGCCGCAATGACCCCCTCTATCCATGAGTGGGCGCATCGCCACAATATCACACCTGCTGCGCTGAGTGAGCTAGCACAGATTATGGGTGTGGAGAGTACGGAGCACGTGTCGGGTGGTGACCGCAGTGAAGCACGCGTGCAGGATTTGGCAAGACTCACTGCGAGTAAGCTTGGCTGGCGACTTTTCAGAAACAACGTGGGCGTCCTGAAGGATGAGCGTGGAATTCCTGTAAGGTACGGATTGTGTAATGACACACCGGCTATGAACAAGCGCATCAAGTCCAGCGACCTCATTGGCATTCGTCCGGTCATTATCACACCTGATATGGTTGGTACCACACTGGGTCAGTTTGTGGCGCGTGAGGTGAAGCGTGAAAGCTGGAAGTACAAAGGTACTGAACACGAGCTGGCACAGTTGCGCTTTGGTGAGATTGTGACATCGCTGGGTGGTGATTTTAAATTCTGGAATGGAGACGGACCATTGTGAAAAACTATCAGTCCGAATATAGTTATATTGTATGTGATTACAGTCATTTACCTAATATAACAAAAGGTAAAATTTACAGGTGTTTCAGAAATTCAGAAAATAACTTAGTTTTTGAAGATGATGACGGTGGATTAATACCTGCTGTCGACTGTACATATGGTTTTGCTTCATCTAGAAAATATCAATTTAGTTTTGTATAGTTGACCACTCCGTCAACCCGTGCCATACTGGGACATATTTTACTACTGGATTAGAGACGATGACCAAAGAACGAATTCTTGATGTGGCTTACGGTATGGCACTGACTGACGGCTTCAACTCACTGACACGCGATGGTGTGGCGAGTAAAGCAGGCGTGGCAATGGGTACGGTTAACCACAATTTCGGCACAATGGATGACCTGCGCAATGAGATTGTACGCCGTGCCATCGATGAGAAAGAACTGAGCATTCTGGCACAGGCACTTGCGCAGCGTAACACTGTTGCTCTCACCGCTACCAAAGCGTTACAGTTAGAAGCACTGACCAGTCTCGCACAATAATATTTAAGGGATAAAACATGAGCACAATCCCCTCAATCACGAGGGGTGACTTCGTTCACTCCAAATTTATCATTTGTAAGCTTGAACCACGTGGTGACCGTACCGAAAAGATGCCCTGCAATGCTCAGGGTATTGTAACCAGCCTCCACACGGCTGACCGTATGACTCTGGAACAGGCGCAGCAGACTGCAGCCGGACTGGGTCCGCAGTACCGTACCGGCGTTATCATTGACGGTGACGGACGCTGGTGCATTGATATTGATGGTGCGCTGCAAGCCGACAACACATGGTCACCGCTCGCCACCGAACTGTGCCAGCAGTTTGCAGGGTGTTATGTGGAAGTGAGCCAGTCAGGTAAAGGTCTGCACATCTTTGGCTACAGTGCTTCAGTGCCTCCACACGCATCAAAGAACGTCCCGCTGCACATCGAACTCTATTCCGATAACCGCTTCATCTGCCTCGGCCAGCAGGGTAATGGCGACATGTTCCATGACGCCTCAGCGCCGCTCAATGCCGCTGTAGCGCGATACTTCCCGCAGACCGAACAGGGAACTGCAGCAGAATGGACAACCACTCATGTTGAGACATCCTGTCCGATTGCTGACGATGAGAAACTGATTGCAAAGGCGTGCGCATCTGCCAGTGCTGCAGGCGTTTTCGGCGCTCGCAGCAGCTTTAAAGACCTGTGGCAGGGTGATACAGACGCCTACGATGGTGACGCATCCAGTGCTGATGCCGCACTTGCGCAACATCTCGCGTTTTGGACAGGTAACAACTGTGAGCGCATTGAGCGCCTGATGCGTAAGAGTGCGCTGGTGCGCGACAAATGGAATAACCACAAAAGTTACATGCAGCGCACCATTCTTGGCGCTGTGTCACGCCAGACCAACTGGTACAGCGTGGGTGCACCCATTGAGACTGTACCGACCCGTCAGGTGGTGGAAGCTGCTGAGCCGGTCGTGCGTTCAGGCTTTCAGTTTATCGGTGGTACGCAGCTGGCCGAGGTGTTCCGCGGCTGCGTGTACGTGACCATTCCTAACAAAATTATGACGCCTGAAGGAACCCTGCTTAAGTCTGAGCAATTTAACGCCATTTACGGCGGCTACACCTTCACGCTGGATGACTCAAACGAGAAGACCACAAAGAAGGCGTGGGAGGCGTTTACCGAGTCACAGCTGTACAGCTTCAGCAAGGTACATGACATCATTTACAACCCTGACTTACCCTTCGGCTCCATCATTACCGAAGAGGATGTGAAATATGTCAACGCCTTCCGACCTACAAATGACCCCGGCGTTGAGGGTGATATCAGCCTGTTCCTGAACCACGTACGCAAACTTTACCCGCTGGACCATGACATCCTGCTGGACTGGTGTGCCACAAAGGTACAGAACCCCGGTAAATGCATGTTGTGGTCACCGGTCATTATCGGGCCGCCCGGTAACGGTAAGACAACCATTGCTGATG
>Ga0308161_1000680_pt1 | contig 48660 bp, 47 predicted proteins | sample PhyFR2_FD_201034 | JGI IMG/M metagenome (GOLD analysis project Ga0308161, IMG submission 201034) | Phyllosphere microbial communities from UC Gill Tract Community Farm, Albany, California, United States - DLSLF.R2 | ecosystem: Host-associated > Plants > Phyllosphere > Unclassified | place: USA...
TGAGTTGGGCAGAAGCTTCGTGACACTGTTGAATCTTTACTTTGGCCTCATTTAATTTTTCAAGCAATGTACATCTAAATATTATCCGTTGAGGCAAGGGTTTCTCTTTGATCTGTTGCTCATTTAACTCATAAGCCTCTTTGTACATTTCTGACAACATATAAATATTCATTAATGCCATTTCTCTTTGTTTCTTGGCAGTAACTTTCTTTATTTCAGGAATTAAAGGCTCCAAAGTTTGCTTTATCTTTTCGTCTTCACCTGAGGTCACAACTTCATTGGTGATAGAGTCATATCTATCTAAAATCGCTTTATCACTTGCTGATAGTTCAGTTTTTATGTTTTTAAAGCTATTTTTCTCAGTAGTATCTACCTGCGTTTGTTCATTTGATGCCTTGCTACAAGCAGTAACTCCAAATACAGAAATGAGAACAATAGTACTGATTAATTTTCTATTCATGATTTACGTCTTGCAGCAGAAGTTAGAGCGAATGAATGCTTATTTCTATTGACCACACTCGTTTTAAATGTATTAATTTTGCATAAAGTATTATAAAAGCCCTGAACATTCAGAGCTTTCATAATAGTGATCTATTCACATACTTCTACAAAGTTTCGAGCAGTTTTATCTTTGCTATCGCGTAGCTTAATAATTTTTTGTCTTTCACCGTATAAGCTGTGAACATCATTTAAGGTTTCATCCTTAAGTTGGCTTTTGTATGGACCTTCAATCTTGTTTACATAGTTTTCCATGAATACAGTCATCCAACATATTGTGTTGAGGTCACCATAGTCATAACCGTTTTTATCTAAGCCTTGAATCCAGTCTGGGTATTCTTCATTTAAAAGACTCCGTGCCGTTTCTAACTTAACATAGGAATTATTAAACAAAGAGTTTTTTAAAGCAGGCTCGTTGTTCACATTCTTATTCGCTTCAATGATCAATCTATAATTGTCAGTAGCATAATTTTTCAGATCTACTTTCACATAGTTATCAATGTCTTCTTTATCTGTCGAAGCCTTACAAGAAGTTAGGAATAAGCTGGAAAGTAGCAATATTGGTATTAATGTAATTTTCATAGTGAGAAGCGGTTATTAGGTGGAGAGTAGTGGTATTTCTGAATATATAATGAAACAGTGGCTTGATCGTAGGTACGTCCAAAGACATTTTTGTACATATATTCGTTAATACCATAGGGTCCATTGTTGGTATACGTAGCTAAAGCATTAGCGGCAAGAACAGGCTTACTCGCATTAGATAATGCTAAATCTATTATTTCACCAAAGTTTTGTTTTGCAATTGCCATACGAGCTTTAAAAGTATCTTTTGCAAGCTCTGTAATCATCTCAGCACCTTTATTCCTAGAGTGATTTTGGGCATAAAGGGTGAACTTCAAATACATCATTGTATGGAATGAATAGCGTTCTAACACTTCATCTGAAAATTGACGTAAATCGAATTCAAGACCAAAGCGTATTGCTAAATCATGCTCAAAAGGATAATGCTGTTTTATCCAGTCCCATTGTGCTTGGTTCATCATAAAAGTATAAGGCACTGTTGTATGATAGTTTAGGATTTTAACAATGCTATTACATAAGAGAGGGTCCAGTAACTCATCTGCATGACAGACTTTTACCTCGTTATCCAAAGATGGAATTAGTGTCGGAGAAAATACTTTATCTTGTGCCATTTTCAATCCTTAAAGCGGTGGTAGCGGTTTAGAAGCATCAATCGTCTGAAACTCCACCTCATCAGGTGTGGCAGCATTGATAACATGCGTTTTACCTTCTTTATCGGTCCAACCGGTTTCCACCTTTCCATCCTTCTTATAAATAATTGAATAAGGAATTTCACTAAAGATCTTTTGTGTCTTCTCATCCTTTAACTGGAACTGAATTCCATATTCTTTTGGTTTATCTTCTACAAAGCTATCTTGAGTAGCTGTATTAGTAGTAGCGGCACTTTGAGACGAACCACCGCCATTATCCTGCACAACTAAATTTTGTTGAGGCAATAATTTGCAACCGCATGAAAGCGAATCATTCACACGCGCAGCTGATTTACCAAAAATTTGCATGTATGGATCGCCTGAGACAATTGTTGCAACGACTTTATGAGTTGGGCAGGTCGCTTTATCACCGACACAGGCAACGGGAATACCGTTAATCAGGAACATACTGTTCCCAGAAATTACTTGACCGCCACCAGAAGTAGGACAGCCTATTGTTATATATGGTGTTGCCAAATCTTTTCCTTCTTGTTTTCGGGAAGTGACGAAATAATAGCAAAGAGGGGTAGACAGTGCTGTATAGTTTTATTTATCAGGACATATAGCCCGTACGATCAATAATAATGTGATTTAAAAAGATAGGCATGAAGATTATTTTGAAGAATTTTTTATGTCATTCTCCTTAGAGATTAAATGTTTATTCGATTAACTTTATGAGGATGGTCAGTAAAAATGAAGTCATTTCTTATATATGACTCCTTGATAAAAAGATATGTTTTATTAACTGTAGGGCTAATTGTTATTGCCTTTATGATAGCTATCTTTTTTAAAGGGGAACTTAAAATTGATTTTGCGATTGGGGTTATTTGCGGCTATTTAAATATTTTTCTTTTATTAAAGAATTATAGATTTCCACTTATTCCTGAAGTTGAAGAAGATAGTGACGACCTTGTTATATACGCAAGGTTGACTCTTCTCCTTCTTTTTGTTTTGACAGAATTTGGTTTTTTAATTGTCGCATTGTTTTAAATTTTTAAGGACGTTTTACTAAAAATAAATTTAAAATTGCTTAAGAAATGCATATTTAAGCTTATCTATTTGGAAAGTTCCCCGATTGAGAAACTTTCCAATATTTGGCTTAAAGATGCTTTTGAAAGAACGGAATAATTTTTTCTAAAGCTTGAGCAACAGGCTCAGGTTGGTCATATAAGTCATAATGGCTCGCATCTTTCACCACAAAAAGATTCTTATCTTTAGATGCAGCTTTGCTATATAGCTCATAACCATCTCTATAAGAACCGAACCCGCCCGGAATTTCACCAACTACAATTTGTAAGGGTTGAGTAAGCAAGTGTTCTGCCAAATGAAATGCATCGAACCCAACAGCAGCGGCTAAACCTGAAAAACGGAGTTTATTCGGTGAACCTTCTGCCTGACCACGAGAAGTTTTGTAGTAATCAATCGCTTCTTTGATATCAATATCATTGATTCCAGCTTGTTCACGCTCTTGTTGTGAGTTTGGAATGTACTGGGTGATGAATGGTTCAGCACCATGCACTTCGGCAGTTCGCTGTGCAGCAATGGCTTCTAAAGTTTTAATGGCAGCTTCTGGTGTCTGATCGCCCTCACGCATTAAACGACCATAGTTTGCTGCGACAACAGTTGCGACCGCTTTAAAACGGCGTTCAGTCATAGCCGCATTGACAGCATAACCACCACCTCCACATACACCTAATACACCAATGCGGTTTTCATCCACATAAGTAAGCGTTGTTAAATAGTCGGCTGCACAGCGGAAATCTTCTATACGTGTTGCTGGGTCTTCCAGAAAACGAGGTTCACCACCGCTAGCACCCTGATAAGATGCATCAAACGCTAAAGTAATAAATCCAGCTTCAGTCAGTTTTTCACCATAGATGCTGCCAGCAGTTTGTTCTTTACAACTACTAATGGGGTGAGCACATACAATGGCTGCATATGTTTTGTTTTCATCAAAATTTTTTGGAAAACGAATAGTTGCAGAAACATCGATATTTTTATTTTTGAAGGTTACAGTTTTCATCATCTTATCTCCGAAAGAGAAACTAGGTCGATGAAATCAATATACCTGTAGTGATTTATTATGATAATCCACTATAATTAGATAGCACTTATATTGAATACTTATAAATAATGAAAGAAAATTTAAACGATTTGCACACTTTTATGGTCGTTGCTCAAGAACGAAGTTTCACGCGGGCGGCTGCAAAACTCAGGACATCCCAGTCAGCAATTAGCCAAACACTGCGCAACTTAGAAGACCGAATTGGCATAAAACTATTATCACGAACCACCAGAAGCGTAGCGCCTACAGAAGCGGGTGAATATCTACTCAATTTGCTTCAACCTGCAATACAAGAAATAGAGCATGGCATAAATCAAATCAGTGCTTTAAAAAATGATCCAGCAGGAACATTACGTATTAGTGCAGATGAATATGGAATCCAAAGTGTTATATGGCCAGCAGTTGAAAAAGTAATTCAACAGTTTCCTAAAGTTTCAGTAGAAATCATCTCTGACTATGGTCTTGTTGATATTGTAGAAGGACGTTTTGATGCAGGACTTCGAAGAGGCGGTTTGGTTTCTAAAGATATGATCGCTTTACAGGTGAGTGAACCCATACAAATGTTAACGGTTGCTACCAAAGAATATTTGGCTCGTTATGGTCACCCTAAGCAACCAAAAGATTTAGTTGAGCATCAGTGCATTAATCTGAGATTACCCACGCATGGTGAACTCTATCGTTGGCAATTTACCAAACAAGGTAAAACTCAGACAGTTACCGTTAACGCTAAAGTTGTTTTTACAACCTTATCTCCAGTGCTTCAAGCAGCAAGAAGTGGTGTAGGAATCGCTTATCTACCTATTGATATGGTTCAGCCTTATATTGAAAGTAGTGAACTGGAAGAAACGCTAAAGGACTGGCGACATAGCTATGAACCATATCACCTGTACTATCCACATAGACGAGAGCAAGCACCTTTGTTAAATATCTTAATCAATGCGTTAAAAGAAAATTTTAGTAAAAAGTAGCTGCGTATAAAATTTATGGTTTGAGTCAATAATTGGATCTTCGCTGCTAATTAAGTTAAACACGGATATCTCGACAACATCCGTGTTAGAAAATTAGTTGAGATTAATGATGATTTTTTTCTGCCAAAAGCATGGTCTGTTTAAGCTGTTTACGGTTGAAACCTAAAAACTCAATCACATTTCTAAACAATGCCGGTGCTTTCGCAATCGGAGTATTTATTTTAGGTACAACCGTCATATCTCTACGTCGTTCTATGCCTTCAACTACACCCGAAACAACTTCTTCAATAGATACATATTTCCAAATGCCGGAGTTACCTTTCCACACAGCTTTACCTGCTGGGTCATTTTGAATACTGTCCATTAATGGCGTTTTAAAGAAAGTTGGATGAAGGCTACCAACGCCTATATTCAAATATTTTAATTCTAAACGAAGGCTATCGCATAAAGCCCAAACGCCTGCTTTACTCGAAGTATAGTGAGTGTTTAACGGGGAGTGGACGAAAGCTGCCATTGAGGAAACAGCTAGTAAATATCCCTGAGTTTGCTTCACATATGGTATAGCTGCACGGAAAGTTCGAAATACTCCAGTAAGGTTAATATCGATCGTTCGCTCAAAAGTTTCTGGTGCCATATGTTCTAGTGCTTCAGTTGAAGCTATGCCTGCATTTGCAATCACTACATCAATTTTACCGAAGTGTTTAGCTGCATTTGTCATAGCACTTTCTAGGCTTTCCAAAGAACGTACATCGGCTACCCAACCTATGGCAATGCTTTCTCCACCTAGCTGTTTTGCCTGACTTTCAACTTTGTTAAGGTCTAAATCAAGTAATGCTAGTTTTGCACCTTTAGCTTGTAATGCTTGAGCAATCGCAAGTCCTAGGCCACCTGTTGAACCTGTAATCACTACAACTTTATCTTTTAATTCGTATTTAGACATTTTGAAACTCCTTTAACTTAAGCTTGAGCCACGGGAACAGTGCGTTTAAGAAAGTCGATCTGATCACTAACGACACGCTCAAAAGCCTCTCCAACATAAATTTCAAAATGACCATCGGCGTAGTACTTAATTTCATGACGAGGAGTATGACTCGCATGACGTAATGTTGTTTTGGAGGGAGCAACAGAGTCGGTATCGCAGACGCAAAACAGTACTGGTGCTTGAATACGAGATGTCTTACGGCCAGGGTAATAACGTATGATGTCGAGTACAAAACGTGCAGCCACATAGTTTGGAATATTTGATCCTGAAGGCATGAGTGCGAGATATCCTGAATAAGCGTCAGGCGCATTCATCAATGCTGTATGTCCCGATGGGGCAGCAAGAGGCACCATGACTGGCTTTGCACCGAGTATTGAACCAACTTTGTCTTTTAACGCGAGTCCTGTGAGTTTTAGAGTAGTTATTGGGTTCATTGCCATGCTAGATGAGAAACCATCGGTGAAGGGGCATTGTGATATAACAGCAGCGAGTCGGTTATCGTCAGCAGCTATCGTCAACACATGACCTCCACCGAACGAAGTTCCCCAGATAACAACGCGGTTTGGATCAATTTTGTCTAGACTACGTGCATAGGCAATAGCAGCTTTCCAGTCTTCAAGCTGACTTTTTATGTCTAGTAATTGCCGAGGTTGTCCTTGGCTATCACCAAAATAGCGATAATCAAACACTAAACAAGCATAACCCTGTGCCACAAAGCGCTCTGCAAAAGCTGTTAAACGCATTCTTCGAGTACCGCCAAGCCCATGTGCCATCACAATAATTGGTGTACTCGCCTCAGTCGCTGGACGATATAAATATGCACTGCATTTCACGCCGTTTGAATCAAACTGAACATCCAGTGGCGCTTGTGGCATATTCTTTAGATTTTTATCCATCGTATTTCTCTGAATATTTGCTATAACGCTATCATCTGAAAAATAATAAGATAGAGCTTGATGAAATCCGCCATATTGCTTGACACTTTGCGCCAAAATTTAGATTAATCAGGTGTTGTTAGTCATTTGCTTTTGCTTAAAAGCTTTAAGTACACTAGTTGATATTTGATGCCAAACTAGAACTATACTAAATGAATGGATTAAATAAGTCGTTGTATAGAAGAAGGATTCCTGAAACCTATGTTCAGTTATTATTTGAATATCTCGAAAAGCTAGAACATGACCCGGAAAAGGTTCTTGGTGAACCATGGCCTAAAGCAGATTCAAATCATTTAGAAGGCGTAGATATTGATCATTGGGAAAGTCTTCTTGTTATCGCTAAAAATTATTTAAATGACCCTTTGATTGGTTTACATGTGGGGCAAACCATTACGGCTCAGCATTTAGGCGTTTTAGGTTCTGTATTTCTTGCGTGTGAAAATTTAGGAGCTGTTTTAGAAAGATTTGAACGTTATCAGCGGCTTGTTTATGATGTTTATCCGGCTACTCTTCAAATTCATACCGAATATGTAGAACTTTCATGGGATACACAAGGTGAACAAGTGGGTCGTTTATCGGATGAAACGGGACGAACAGTTATAATTCAATTTTGTCGTAGTTTGATCCGAGGAAAAGAAAAATTAAAGACAGTACATTTTGTTCATGAACAACCTCAAAATGTTAAGCCCTATGAAGATTATTTTGGTTGTCCTGTGCTTTTTGAACAACCTGTGGCACTCATGCGCTTTGAGAGGGGTTTTTTAAGTTTACCCCTAAAAAACTCCGATGCAGCATTAGTTACTATATTGGAAAAACATGCCGACAAGTTGCTGGCGAGCCTGCCACATATTGATGAAATTACAGATCAAGTCCGTAAACACATTGCTTATCTACTTCATCAAGGCGAACCAAATATTGAACAGCTTGCAGAGCGATTAAATTATTCACGTAGAACCTTACAACGCCGTTTAACCGAGGTAGGTACGAACTTTCGAAAAGAATTAAATATTGTCCGTTACGAATTGGCAAAGTCGTATTTAAAAGATCCTAGGCTACAAATTGTTGAAATAGCATTACTGTTAGGTTATGCCGAGCACAGCCCATTTACACGGGCTTATAAAGAGTGGTCAGGTAAAACGCCACAGCAAGCTAGAGCGGAAATGAACAATACCTGTGGTCTTTTATAAAGGCTATAAACCTTAGAGCGATTTTGTCACTTGCCAATGGACCAATATCAATAATCCAGTCGGCTTGACTCATGATGTCTAAGTTGTGTTCAATCACAATGACTGTGTTGCCTTTATCAACTAAGTTATTTAATAAACTAATTAATTTTTCAGTATCGGAAGGGTGTAGGCCCGTACTCGGTTCATCTAATACAAAATATTATCTGTTCCATTAATTTGTCTTTGAGCTTCTGCGCCAATAGTCTCAAAAACTAAAGAAGATTTATCTGAACCAGAGACACCAGTAAAAACGACAATTTCATGTTTTGGGATCTTCAACGAAATATTTTTAAGATTATGTTGCTAGATGTCGGCATACAACGTATTTGGTAATTCAACAGAGAGCTAGAGAAAGGTTCTTATTGAACTATGGCTCTTAAGATTAAATCGAGAGTGGTGGCAGTCCACCACTAATTAAAATGCTGAGGCTAGGGTTTTGATAGCTACGATTTCTGTTTGGCTTTTTGACGTAAGACATACAAATATAAGCTTTCTACTTTTTCACGTGCCCATGGTGTGGTGCGTAAGAATCGCAATGATGATTTAACACTTGGATCTATGCAAAAACATCTAATTTCAATTTTACGACTTAAGCCTTCAAATCCACCGTAGTATTCCAATAATTCATCCAATATGTCAGCAAGTTTTTTGCCGTGTAAAGGGTCATTGGAAGCGTTCATAATAGATCAACAATATTTTGAGAGTCCATTATTATAACCTGAGCTAGTTGGAAAATGAGAGGGTTTAAATTTAAACCTAATGAGCGGGAAAGATTGCTTGAATATTTTTTAATGCATTGGTGTGAGTATTTGAAAGGTTATATGTATTGTGGTGATAGAAATCCAAAGAATAGTTGTACGCACGTACTATATCAGTTTTTTTAAGTCTGCAAAGGGTATTTTTAAAATATATTTATAAATTTCAATAGGATATAAAGTATTCTATGTGGTGAAAGAAATCTGTATCGCAGTAACCAGTAGCCAAAAATGAAGCCCGTAAAAGTGGTAAATAACTTACGCGTTCTAGCTAGGGCAAATTAAAAATAATGACATTTTGTAGAAGGCTGCCTAGAGTGTTTTTCTGGCTAAGATTAGAAATAGGGTTAGTCAATTTAAGTTGTTAAGAGTGCCACGGCTAGTAAGTTGCTTGAGCAACGGATACCAAGCTGCGAATTTACTGTAGTAAACAATAAACGGCGTAGCAGTAACGCAGAGTAGCCAGAACCTTATATATGGTAGGTTTCCAAATCTTCTATTTAACTTATGTTCACCTAGAATCTAGTTCACAATTAAATTTATGTTTAATAAACAATAAATTTAATTATTTAGCACACTAAAGTGATAGCTTATAAAATATTTGGTTCATGAACCTAGCTATGAATACATATTTTCCTACTAAAAAGTTCTTAAGAATAGACTAAATTTGTCTAGGAGAGTGGTGTCAGTCCACCACTAATAAAAATGCTGAGGCTAGGCTCTTGATAGCTACGATTTCTGTTTGGCTTTTTGGCGTAAGACATACAAATATAAGTTTTCTACTTTTTCACGTGCCCATGGTGTGGTACGTAAGAATCGTAATGACGATTTAACACTTGGATCTATGCAAAAACATCTAATTTCAATTTTACGATTTAAGCCTTCAAAGCCACCGTAGTAATCCAATAACTCATCCAAAATATCAGCAATTTTTTTGCCATGTAAAGGGTCATTGGAGGTGTTCATAATAGATCAACCATATTTGGGGAGACCATCATTATAACCTGAGCTAGTTGAAAAATGAGGGGGTTGGAATTTAAACGCAATTAACATAGAAAATTACAGCTTATTTTGCTATCGATGTTTGCTGAAAATAGCAGGAAACATTCACTTGGGAGATTCTAGGCAGCCTTTTTGTGGAATGAGACCTCGAAGAAAACTTATTTAACTGAAGCAAACATAAAAGTGCATTACTAATTTGATAAATAATAAAACCTAATTTAATCTATATCAGAAATAATAAATAATATGACAGATGTTATTTATTTAACTTGTGGTTACCTAGAATAAAATTTATAAAGTAAAAAATAACCACATCCATTTAATTAAGGTATTTAGTTTATAAAAATAAAAATTAACTTCATGAACCAATAGGAAAATACTTGATAACTATCCAATTGAAAAAATAAGAACTTTAATTGTTCAAAAAATAAGGTTTTAAACTAATTGAATTAGTTAGTTTTGAACCAATTAGTAAAAAATAGAGTTTGTTCAGATAGAATAAATGATTTTAACCAACAATATAATAGCTACTTAAGTCTTACTAGAAAATAAAGAGTTACTCTCTTTTATACAAAGCAACTCTTTATAATTTAACTCAAGTATTCTGCTGTAGTCTTTATTTCAGCATAAGCAAAACCTAATGCAGCCATAAAAGCTGAATGTACTTGTTGTGCAGAGACTTTAGTCTCACCAAATTCCAAGTGCATGCGACCACATGCATCTTCAATTACTGTACATTTAAAGCCAAAATCTGATGCAGCACGTGTAGTAGCATCAATACAGATATGGCTCATTGCTCCAATAATAGTTATTTCTTCGATACCGTTTTTCTTTAAGGTATCTAGCAACTCAGTTTTTAAAAAAGAATTGGGATAATTCTTGGTAATGATAATTTCATTATCAAGTGGGGCGACTTCTTCAATAATTTTAACGCCATCTGTATTCGGTGCAAAAAAAGGTGATTCGGCCTCTAATGCTTCATGGCGAACATGAATAATAAAAGTATTCTTTTCACGAGCGTCAACAAGAATTTTTTTGGCGTTTTCAACAGCCTGATTAATATTCACTAAAGGAAGTTGACCCGTTGCCAAATATTCATTTTGTAAATCAACAATTACTAGAGCATGACTCATGTTATTTCTCGCTTTGAAAGGGGGATTAGAGAGGAAAGATTTAAAGTAAGTGACTTGCATGAGCAATTGCACCGCCAGCTCGCATTGCTCCGGCTAACATTGCTGCTTCTGCAATTTCTTCATCAGTTGCACCCGCTTGTTTTGCGCGTATTTTATGATCTTCAATGCAATATGGACATTGAGTTGTTAAGGCAAGGGCAATTGCCATCAGTTCTTTATATTTTGCAGGGATATGACCGTCTTTAAAAACAGCTTCATTAAAAGCTAAAAAAGTAGTAAATGCTTCAGGTGTTAGCTTACCTAATTGTTTAAGCTTTTCTAGATTTTTCATGTCGTACATAATCTATTCCTATTTTATATGTAGATCTCGATATAGCACAGAGCTTGACAAATTTTGTTAATTTGATTAATAGTCATTAATGACAAATTTATGGGGAAAAGTGACATATGGGGAATTTGGTTGAAATTGCTATATTGCTTTATCCAACTGCACATCTATCTTCAGTTGGCGGGCTTACAGATTTATTTAAATTTATAAATAATCAAGTTCCTTCTTCTCAAAGCCCTCAAGTCAAAGTAACTCACTGGCAAAGTGAAAATGACCAGATCATTAAAGTCTTTGATTCTCATGAAAATCATAAAAGCCAAATAAGTTTTGTTATTATTCCTCCTAGTTTTGAAGAGCCAGTTTCCCAGCAAGATGCTCAAATCTATGTTTTATGGCTCAAAGAGCTTTATCAACGCGGAGTAATACTCTGTTCAATATGTTCAGGTATTTTTATTCTGTTAGAAACAGGAGTGCTACAAGGGCGTACTGTTACAACACATTGGTCAAATATTACGACGCTAAAAACAAGGTCAACTCATCTGAAAGTGGATTGTAATAAGATGGTGGTTGATGAAAACGATATCATTACCACGGCAGGTCCAATGTCATGGATTGATATGGGATTTACACTAACTGAGCGTATCTACGACACTTCTTTTATGGTCAAGATGGCTCAATATCTCTTGCTTGATCCGCCCATACGAAAGCAATCATATTATAAAAATTTTGTTCCAAGCTTTGATCATGGAGACGAGGTAATTGTGAATGCACAACATTGGTTGCAAACACATTATAATGAGACGATTACAGTCGATATGCTGGTTGAGTTGACTCATTTAGAAAAGCGAACCTTATTAAGGCGTTTTAAAAAAGCGACTAATTTAACTATTGTTGAATATTGCCAAAATTTGAGAATTCAAAAAGCACAAGATCTTTTAATAACTACCAATTTGAGTTTTGATTCGATATCTTGGCAAGCGGGATATAAGGACAGTTCTTCATTTAGTAAAATGTTTTGCAAAAATATAGGCTTATCACCTATCGAATATCGAAAGAGATTTAAGTAGTTAGTTAAGGCTTTACTCTAAAAATATTGCTGTAACATAGGTTATATGAGTATTTACTTACAGCATATTCCGATAACTTAGTAAGTTGTTTTTTTATCAAGACCCAACTCCATCTCAATTCTCTGTTTATATTGTAAAAGTTGTTCAGAATACTGGTCACAATTCTTTTGAAAACGGACGGTTGGTACAGGTAATGAAATTGCAAAATTACCTACAATACTCTTGATGGCAATTGCAATTGTCATAATTCCTTCCAGAGAAATATCATCACTAATTGCAAAACCCTTATCTTGGATGAGATGGATCTTTTCCAATAAAGCTAGAATATTAGGTTTAGGATATTCAGAGCTATAATCCTGCACTGTTTCACTTTTTAAAATCTCAATAATTTGCTCATCACTTTCTAATGATAGTAAGGCAAGGCCTGCCGCAGAACCATATAGTGGAATGTTTGCTCCTAAACGTGGTGTGACTTGTAGTTCTCTGTCAGAAATGAGTCGATTAATAATTAAGAGTTGTGACCTGCTATTTATAGAAAGAACCACAGTTTCATTTGTATCGTCTTTTATATGGCGCAACCAAGTTCTAGTAATAGAAATTAATTCTGAATGACTTGAAGAAATTAAACGTAATAGTGCGGAACCTAAAGAAATGCCACGTTCACCCTCTACTCGAATATATTGAACGGATTCTAAAGTATTGACTAAACGCTGCACTGTAGAGCGAGGTAAATCGATTTGTTGAGCAATTTCCCCTAAGCTCATTCCTTCTGAATTTTTACCTAGCAAATTGAGAATATTTACAGCTTTTATAAGCGCCTGCACATTTCCATTTTTTTCTTCATCTTTTGGATTTACCACCTCATTCATAAACAACCTCTATTATTAATCTTTTAGTATTGGTACAGCATACCACATTGCGGTACAGTGAAAAAGGGTGTGGTATTTTTGGTACAGTGTACCGAAATTGAGTGTTTTTTATGATTACAAATGATTTAACTCACTTTCCTTTAGTGATTACAGTTTTTGATTCAGCACCAACCATTGAGCAACAAAAGGTTTTTTTTACTCAATGGACGCGTTGGTTTAAGAAGAAACAAAAATTTGTCACCTTAAGAATATATAAAAATGAAAATGCCCTACAACGACCTGATGGAAGCGGTCAAGAGACAAAACAGTGGATGGAAAATAATCGTGAAAATATCCAACAATCCGTTGTTGCGATGGCGAATGTCCTACCAGAAACTACGGAGAATCAGCGGGGAAGTAAGTCTCGACTGGGAATCCCAAACGATAACTTCACTCAGATTGAAGAGGCAATGGATTGGTTGTTTGATCATTTAGCATTAGCAGATATCAATATTGACCGCCAATCAGTACTAAATACGATTGCAAAGTTATGATTTTTTTTATTAATTGCAATCTATCCGCAGTTTATATTTTCAAAGTGGTGTTAGCTCATGCTTAAAGAGTTTGCTATGGGCGACCTGTTATTTACTCCTATGGCGATTTTTACCATTATGGCATTGATCGCCACTATCATCACCCACTTTATTCTGCCTGAGCATGTTATTGCTCAATTTCTAGTTCAGCGAGCATGGCTCAATATTCTGTTTTTTATCTGCTATCTCGCCTTATTCATGTATGTCTTTGGAGCATAATTTCATGGCTTTCAATATACGCAGAATATTAATTACGATCATGTTGATTGTAGTTGCGGCTTTTGCACTGATGTGGATCTGGAACCATTATCTACATTCTCCATGGACACGAGATGGCAGGGTTCGTGCCAACATTATTACGATTGCACCTGATATTTCAGGTTGGGTAACACAACTTCATGTACAGGACAATCAGGATATTAAAAAGGGTGACCTAATTTTTACCATGGATAGCAAACGCTATGCGGCAGAAGTTACAGAGCGGCAGGCAAAAATGCAACATGCTTTAGAGACATGGAATTTAGCCAAGGCACAATATCAACGACGTAAATCTTTAGGTAGTGCTATTAGTGCGGAAGAATTGGATAACGCCAGAATGAATATGGCGTTAACCAAATCTGAGTATGAGTTGAGCCAGGCTGAACTTGCTACGGCTAAAATTAATCTTGCCCGTACTAAAGTTTATGCGCCAGTTAACGGTACAATCACAAATATCAGTTTAAGTCAGGGAAATTATGTTACTCAGGGAAAGGCAGCATTATCTATCGTTGAAAAAGATTCATTTTATGTGACAGGATATTTTGAAGAAACCAAGTTGCCCCTAATTCATGTTGGACAGAAAGCCAAACTTACCCTAATGAATCATACTGATCCCTTAACAGGTACAGTTCGAAGTATAGCTAAAGGAATTGCAAATAATAATACAAATACCGATCAACAATTGTTGCCAAATGTTCAACAAGCTTTCACATGGGTGAGACTTTCACAAAGGATTCCAGTCGATATTAAGTTAGACCATTTTCCTAAAAACACACTAATCAGTGCAGGGATGACCGTCTCCATAGAATTGGAGAAAAATCCATGAATAGGCAAATGCTATCTCCGACTTTAGAACATTTTTTAATGCCTAATAAAGCAACCCTTTTGTTTGCATTAAAGGGGATCGTTGCAATTGGCATGGCGTTAAGCATTGCAATGTATCTAGCTTTAGATAATCCATTTTGGGCTGCGATTCCTGCGGTGATGTTGCAGGCCAGACCCCATTCTGGTTTTGTTATGGAAAAGGCATTGTTCTTGGTAGCTAGTTCACTGGTGGGAGCAGTGTTGGCTTTTCTTATTCTGGATTATTTCATTCATACCCCTGTTTTAGCAATTGGTCTATTAACATTGATAGTTGCTATCACTTCCTATTTTGGAGTAACGGTCAGGCATGCCAATTTTGTTTTCGGTCTAGCCCTAATTCCAATTACAGCCAATATGATTGTTTTATTTGCAATTTCGCATATTGAGATGATCAGCAGTCAAACTATTTTTAATATCGCTTTTGCCCGAGTTAGTGAAGTAATGGTAGGGGCTGGGTGTGCTATATTTTCCAGTGCTTTGCTTTTTCCATTGCGCATGAAAGATATTCTAGCTTCACATACAAAGTTACTAGTCACTCATTTACAAACTTACTTAATTTTGAGTTTTGATCCCGAAAAAAATCCAGAAGATAAAGAACAACAGTTGAAAATATTATTGGGAATAATAATTCTTATTAATGATGATTCTAGCCCCAGTTTTTATGAACATCGCTCTAATATGCGACGTGCATTATATATGATTAATCAGAGTATGCAGCTAATTGCTCTGACAAAATCATTGAATGTTATTTCTAAACAACAGAAAATTAATCCTTTATTGGGTCAATTTAAAAAAGTATGCTTACAACAAAACTTAATTGCCCATCATAATGGAATTCAACTCATCAAATTACAGCTGGATCATTTAGAAGATCTATATCTAAAAAATACCCTTCATAATATATTTGAAATTTATGAAAATATTCTGTTGGCTGAGCTCGAAAGTCAACGATGGAGCTCAGATGCATCAAAGTATTATGCTCAACGTTTAAAAAGCCATCGTGATATATTATTTGGTTTTGTATCATCATTTCGAGTTGTTGTGACTTATCTGATGTGTGTTGCAATTTGGGTTGTAAATGATGGAGCTTCAAGTTTGTTAATGATGGTAATTTTACCTATTTTATTTTCCCAAATGTTTGTTCATGCTCCTAATCCAAGTCTTATTGTTATAAAACTTTGTAAAGGTGCTTTATTATCAATTCCTTTTGCTTTGTTAATAGTATTAGGAAGCGCAGCCAGTATGACTGGTTATTTAGAAATATTTTTACTGATTTTTTTACCCTTTTTATTTATTGGTTTAATGGCAATGACTAATCCATCAATAACACCTTATGGATTAGGATTTTGTTTTTCAATGATTACATTAGTTCAACCGAGTAACCATATGAAATTTGCCATAGATCAATCTTTAGTAATGGGGTTATCAATGGCTTTAAGTATGCTGATTACTGCACTCTTTTTTCAATTAATTCCGAAAATATCACCTTTTATATTGCAGAAAAGAATTATCCATGATATTGCTGAGGAAATAAAAAAAATTGGAGAATATAAAAGATATAGTCATGAGAAATTTAATAAAAATATTGGGGAAAAACTATTTTTCTTAAGTGCTTATCAAAAAAATACGATTGAATCCAACCAATTATTTAAATTGGGTATTTTGGAATTATTGGCAGCTTACATCCTATTAAATATAGAGCAAGAATTAAGACTTGAGAAACAGTCTAATATTTTTAATAACATTCGTGATTATACTTGTCAGATATTTCAACTTTCTATTGAGAATAAATATTCCTATAGACAACAAGTGATACAGGAACTTGAGAATATATTGGAAAAATTATCTGATGAAAGCTTAGGAAAAATGCAAGCCAAAAACCTAGTCCAGTATTTTAAAGAAATTTAAAAATGGTAGTAAAATTATTTTTAAAATAAAAAATATATTTAGGCTTGCCCTCATGTTCCTTTTAAGGTTCATTATCTCATTAATAGTAATTTTTCTGAAAGCATCTTGTAAAATTTATTCCCCTTCAGATAAATCTGCTGATTTTGAATGTCTAAAACCAGTAATTGGGTAGCCATATGGAGGCCCAGAGATGCAAGCTTTTCTCAGACTCTCTACTAAATCGTCATAACTTAAATTAAAAGAATTTTCACTTTTAAAAATATAAACCCTATTGTTACCTGCTTTATGTTTCGATTAGTGTAAAGGCAATAAAAAAGCTCTCAATTTGAGAACTTTTTTATTAAATAAACAATTAGGCTCTACTTTTACAAATAGACATGAAACCATTTACTTATTCATTTAAGAATATAACTAACGCATCGTCACGAACTCTTCAGATGATGTAGGATGAATAGCAACGGTATTATCAAAGTCTTTTTTAGTTGCCCCCATCTTTAGAGCGACTGCAAAGCCTTGTAGAATTTCATCCATATTCAAACCAATCCCGTGGATACCAACAATTTTTTCCTCTACACCAACACATATAAGCTTCATTTTAGTGAGTTGTTTATGTTGTGCCACTGCGTCGTACATTGCTGTAAATGAAGATTTGTATACTTTAACCATATCTTTGCCAAATTCTTCAATCGCTTGTTTTTCGGTTAATCCAACTGTTCCAATAGGCGGGTGACTAAATACTACAGTGGGGATATTGTTGTAATCTAAGCATTCATTAGGCTTGTTATTAAATAACCGTTCTGAGAGCCTACGTCCGGCAGCAACTGCAACAGGTGTTAATTCAACCTTTCCAGTAATATCTCCAACTGCATAAATACCAGCGTGTGTTGTATTTTGGAACTTATCAACTTTGATAAACCCTTGTTCATCCAATTTTATATTTGTTAATTCAAGTTGGAGAGCTTTGGTATTGGGTTTCCTTCCAACAGCCCAAATAAGACAATCTACAACTTGTTGAGTTCCATCTTTTAAATGCAACATGATAGAACCGTTTTCTAATTTTATTACTTTACTGATTTCAGCATTTTTATGAATTTTAATATTCTCACTCTGCATATTTTCTAATAATGCTTCTCCTAAGAACTGATCTAGATTACGTAGGAGTTTTTCGCGTCGAATAAAAAGCTGGACATCTGAACCTAATGATTTGAGGACACCAGCTATTTCTACTGCAATATATCCTGAACCCACAATAGCGGTACGTTTTGGTAATACTTCTAAATCAAAAAAGCCATTTGAGTCGATACCATGTTCAGCACCTTCAATTGCAGGCCAACTCGCTTCTGTACCAGTAGCTATGAGAATGTGATTAGCTGTTAATAAATCTCCGTTTACTTCAATTGTGTTTTTATCAATAAATTTTGCAAACCCGTGTATGACATCAACATTATTTTTACTGAGGATATTGTTATAAGAGGTGTGAATTCTTTCGATATATGCCTGTCTATTTTTAATAAGTTTCTGCCAATCAAATGATTTTACTTCCGTAGTGAAACCATATGACGGCGCATATTGACGAATTGCGTCAGCAATATGAGCAGCGTACCACATCACTTTTTTAGGGACACAGCCAACATTAACGCATGTGCCACCAATATCTCCCGCTTCAATTAATGCACATTTTTTTCCATACATGGCTGCTCGATTTACAGAGGCTATACCGCCACTGCCTCCACCAATTGCAATATAATCGTAATGTTTAGACATGGATAACTCCTTTATTTGCTGAATAGTAGAATCCAGCAACACCTAGAATGGGGCCAATCAATAATATCCATGCTGAATCCAAGCCAATTATTTCAAAGGCATAGGTTGTCAATGCAATAGATATGATAGTCAGTGTAAAACCAATTGAATTTTGAATAGCTAATGCCGCACCAACTTTTTCGGATGGACAAGATTGGGCGGAAAGCGCAGAGAATTGCGGTGAGTCTGCAATAACAGAGGCTCCCCAGATCGCAAATAAAACCAATAAGAACCACGCAGGTAAAAAACGCCAGCCTAGAGCAAATACCAAGCAACTAAAACCTGAGATAGATAAAGATCCTATAGCAACATATCTATTACCTATATATTTAGAAAGATATCCGCCCACCAAGCAACCAATTGCTCCACATGCCATTACAAAAAAAGTAAGGAGCGAAATGTTGTTGTATCCCAATTTTTCTGGAATACCTGATTTAGCAATAAATAAAGGAATAATCGTCCAAAAGGCATATAATTCCCACATATGACCAAAATAGCCTATAGCAGCTGCACGAAATTTTCGAATTTTGAAAACCTGAAAAGTACCACCTGATGACACTATATTTTGTGGTTTTGGAGAGACTGTTGGGTCTCCTAGCCGGTAAATTAATAAGGCTGCAATCAATGCAAGACTTGAAGAACAGATCATGACTGTTTGCCAAGCAAAATGAGTGGGGAAACTATTAATAAAATAGGGAAGAGCCGTGCCTAATGTCAGCATAGCAACTAATTTTGCTAGTGCTCGCCCAGCCTGATGAGGTGCCCATAGAACGATAAGTTTCATTCCGATTGGATAGATCCCTGCAAGACATAATCCCACGAGAAAACGATATATAAGGGCATCAATAAGTCCATGAGCGAACCATGCAAAGCAGAAATTAAAAAAGGCGCCTAATAGTGCTGAACAAACAAAAATATGGCTGGCTTTAAAGCGGTCTGCTATTTCTGTATAAGCAAATACAAAAGTTCCAATGATAAATCCTGCTTGAACAGCGTTGGTAATCCAACCAATATCTGCAACTGTTATTTGCCATTGTTGCATTAAATCTATTGCTGCACTATTTGCACTAAACCACAATGATGTGGCCAATAATTGAGCCAAACTAATAATAGTAGTGGCATGTAAGCCATAAATTTTTTTATTATTCTGAATGTTGTAACCTACCATATAGGGGCACTCCCATTTAGGTAGACTAATATTTAAAGTACTACCATAAAATTAGAGATTGTCCGATGGATATTTCATCTGACATAAAAATTAAACTAATTTTGTTGGGATAGTCATAGCGGGTGCTATATATGGACGAATATAAAGGGAATGCTTTATTTAAAGCATTCCTATATTTATTTACTTTTATTAGAAATAGATTAGATATTTGAATTAAAAAGATTTAAATATCTGAGCTAATCTTAAGAAAGCACGCCAACAATTTTTCCTATTACCTTAGGATCAAGCTCTGTCCCTTTATTCATTGCCCATCTTACAAAACTACTTCCTTCCATTAAACTCAATAATTGAAAGGCTTGCTGATTTGCATCACCTTCGGCAAGTTCTCCATTTTCTACACCTAAATGGATGATTTTTTCTATCCAAGATAATTGGATTTCAAAATACTTTCGAGTTAACTCCTGCATGCTCTCTGGTAAAACAGCCATTTCAGCAGCAAGAGCTCCACATAACGGTAACATTCCTTCAGACATTGAGCTTCTAAATAAGGAAGCAAAGGCACAAAGGCGTCCGAATGCATTAGGAAAATCACGTTCGATTTTTTCAAAATCTTGAATAGTCTGTTCAATATATGTTTCGACTATTAAAATTCCTAAATCTTCTTTTTTGGGAAAATAATGATGAATACTGGCTTTTTTAATTCCAACAATCTTCTCTAAATCAGCATAACTAAAAGCAGCATAACCTCTTGATCTCAACATAAGCTCTGCTGAGTTAATTAAACTTTGGCGAGTATCAATGGTCATATTCGTAGTTCCCAGATTAGAGAGATTTGGCGGCATACTATAGCATTGTTGTTAAAGATGAATCATCAGATTAACGAGTATGCCACCCATCACATATTATTTGTTTGCAATCACTAATTGCGGTTTCATTTGAATTGATCGTGAAAAATTGGCGAAATTTGGTGAAGTTTTAAGAACAGCACTATGTATTTCATCCAATTGTTCTTGTGTCCCATCTGTATCAATAACTACAGTGTATTGGACTTCATCATATCCAGGATTAATTTTTTCATCTAAGCCTAAGAAACCTCTGAGATCCAGCTCTCCAGAAGTATCAATTTCTAATGAATTAATCTTGACACCTTTAGTAGCAGCAATAGCTACATAAGCAACTGTAAGACATGCATTAAGTGCCGCCATCAATAATTCTTGTGGGTTAGGTGCACTATCTGTTCCTAAAATTTCATGAGGTTCATCAGCAGCTATATGGAAGTTACGTTCATAAGTCTTACCAAAAAGTTCATAAGATTTCACAGTGGAAACAGAACGTGTTTGACCCGCCCATCTTGTTTGTACGTTAAAACGAGCTTTTGAAGTGGTAGGATTCTGGCTTACTCTATCTGCAAATTGTTGAAAAGCATTTAGATCAATTTCATTCACTACATTGTTCATTATAGAACTCCAATTAAGATATAAATTTTGGTGAATGGAGAATAATTTCCCCATTACTAAGCTTGTTTATGTAACCTCTAGTGAAGTTACATTTCGTCATAAGCATCTAAAGTTCGTGCTGAGTAAACATAGGCTGCACCAGCATTTAAAGCGATAGCAGTTCCTAAAGCTGCCGCAACTTCTTCTTTTGTAGCGCCTGCTTTTTTAGCTGCGCCCGCATGAGCTGATATACAACCATCACAACGCGTAGTAACTGCTACTGCCAACGCAATTAACTCGTGAGTTTTTGCGTCGAGTACTTTATTTTCACGCGTCGCAACTTCTAAGTTGTGAAAAGCAGTGGCAACGGGTTTATTTGCTTTTGCAAAATTACCAATATTTTTAACTAATGCAGATAATCTGTTAGTCCATTCACCGTTCATTTTTGAAACCTCATCATTTATTAAATATTATTTGCCTAGTTTTCTTGATGCCATGACACCACCATCAACATCCCAAATAGCACCAGTTACCCAAGATGTTTTTTCGGAAAGAAGGAATACGATAGTTTCTGCTACATCATTTGGGGTACCATTTCTTCCTAAGGGATGAAAACTATTGAAATCTTGAAGTGCATTATCTAATTGATCTGAAGGAATAAATCTTTCGAAAATACGGGTTTCCACCATTCCAGGGCTAACAGCATTTACTCGAATTCCATGTTCTGCTAGCTCTGCAGCCACATGGCGAGTCATAGCTTCTAAACCCATTTTTGCCATTGAATAGGCAGATGCTGTGACAGTTTCGATAGCTTGGCGAGCTGCAACGGCAGAAACATTTACAATTGATCCTTCTTTATTTTGTGCAACCATTGATGAAGCAACTTGTTGAGTAATAAAGAAAAATGCGCGGTTCAGGTCTAGGAAATTGTTATAGTCACTTAGCGAATGCTCTAGGAAGCTTTTAGGATAAAAAATTCCTGCTGAATTAACTAATAAGTTAATGTCTTTATGTTCACTATCCAATTTGCTAATTAACTTTTGAACACTATCAAAATTTGTTAAATCAGCAGTCAGTGCAAAAACTTGTTCTTCACTTGTTATAGCAACTAATTGTTTACGGGCTGTCTCGGCTTTATCTGCGCGATTGCCAACAATTACTACAGTCCCACCTTGTTCAGCAACTTTCTTTGCTGTTTCTAAACCAATGCCACTAGTGCCACCAATGACGAGAAGTTTCTGGCCTTTAAATTGTTGCTCACTCATAAGATCACCTAATCATTAATATCGATTAAAAGTAGCCTACCTACTAGTTGGTTTGTAGATTATATGGGCTAATTTTAAATGTCAAGTACTAACAGAAAATAGTTTAGAAAATTATTCAGCTTTAATCTCAGATTTCGTTAAACAAAGAGTACCAATGGAACTCTTTGCTTCGTTTTTCTCATCATTGTTTGATTCAGATTTTATGAGTTCATCTAAAGCTTTTTGATAATCGGATATAGGTTTTACTCCAACAATACGATGGATTAATTGCCCATCTTTGAACATTAAAACAGATGGTAAACCCCATATATTATAACGGGTTGTTAAAATAGGTGCCTGATCAACATTAACTGTTCCGACAATTACATTATCTTCAATACTTTCCACAAAAGTATTAAATAATTTTTCGCTATTGTGGCACGGTGGACACCAAGGAGCATAAAAACGGACTACTGCTAAACCTTCTTTCCATTCAATTTCATGAAAGGTATCTTCATTTAAAGTGTGTAATTTACGCATTATAAAACTTCCTCTTTTCTGTATTTACAGATTCAGAATTCAGTTAAAGGATAGTATTCAATCAATTGCTAACCGACATTAAATTCAGGTTAAATTAAAAATACTATTGCCTACCTACTAGTTGGTTGATATAGTGGCATCAACTTGTCATTTGTGCAATAGGAATGAGGGAGTGCAAATCTTGTACTTCACAAACAGGTCATTACCTGAGTCATTCATTGATTGATGAGTGTGGTTAAAGAAATTTCTTAATTATCTGTAAATCTCTCTAGAGGTCTGTGATGAATAAATTATTCACTCCCCATAATTTGGTGGATATTCAATTAAAAAACCGAGTAGTAATGGCGCCTATGACTCGTACGCGAACATTGAACGGTGTTGCAGATGAACTTACTGCGCTTTATTACTCCCAGCGAGCTTCCGCAGGTCTAATCATTACTGAAGGCTTGCCTGTTTCTGAAGAAGGGCGTGGTTATTTATATACGCCTGGTTTATATAATGATGAACAAATGCAAGGATGGAAAAAAGTTACTGCAGCAGTGCATGCAAAAGGTGGTCGTATTTTTGCTCAGCTTTGGCATGTGGGAAGAATGTCGCATGTTTCAGTTTTACCTGATAATCAAGTACCTGTATCTTCTGGAGTTATTCCAGCAACCAACACTACAGTATTTGCATATACTGATTCGGGTGAACCCGGTCCGGTTGCGCCAAGTAAACCTAGAGCTTTAGAAACTGAAGAAATCAAACGTGTTACTCATGATTTTGTTAAATCTGCACAATTAGCAATTGAAGCAGGATTTGATGGCATTGAAATTATGGCTGCAAATGGATTCATCTTTGACCAGTTTCTCAGTACTGAGTTAAATAACCGAACAGATCAATATGGCGGAACTGTTGAGAATCGCCAACGTTTTCTTCTAGAAACTATTGATGCTATTTCCCAAGCAATTGGCCATGACAAAGTGGCTGTGCGAGTTTCTCCTTTTGGTCGTATTTATGACTTGGCGCCTTATGAAGGAGAGGTTGATACTTGGGCAAATATTGCGTCAGCTCTTGGTAAACGTAAATTGGCCTATGTGCATTTGTACTATCAACCAACTTATGAAACAGCACCTTTAGAAGCCCAAAATTTTAAAACTTTATTCAGAGAAACTTTTTCTGGAACTATTATCGCAGCTGGTGGTTTTAATCAACAAAGTGCTGAGGCGGCATTAGAAAAAGGTGAGGTCGATTTAATTGCTTTTGGTGTCCCTTATATTGCTAATCCCGATTTAGTCGAGCGGATGCAGAATAAATGGCCCTTGGCGGAAAGTGATCGCACAACATACTACGGCGTAAGTGGATCTCCAGCAAAAGGCTATACAGATTATCCAGATTATAACGGCAAATAAACAATGGGGTGCCTAGTTAATTTTTGACACTAGGCATTAAAACTTCTTTGTTTTTAAACATCTAATGAATTTACTGAGATATTTATGAAAACTCTACCTTCGCAAATTACCGTAGATATATGGTCAGATTTTGTTTGCCCTTGGTGCTGGATTGCTAAAAAAAGATTTGAGAAAGGTTTGGATGCCTTTGAACATAAGAATCAGGTAACTATCCAATATCATAGTTACCGTCTAGCAAGTGGCCTTACACCACAGCCTTTTAAAGATGCATTGTATAAAAAATTTGGTGGGAAAAGTGGCGCTGATGCGATGATGAACCATGTAAAAAGTGCAGGTGAGCTAGAAGGTCTGATCTATAACTTTAATAGTATGCTTTTTGGCGATACTTTAGATGCCCATGCCATTGTAAAGTTGGCGCAACAGAAGGGTGTTGGTGAACTATTAACAGAAAAGTTTTTTAAGGCAAGCATAACTGAAGGTAAGTCTATTTTTGATCATAAGGGGTTGGTTGAGCTTGCTAATGAAGTTGGAGTTCCTCGTGAAGAAGCTAACAGTGCCTTTAGTAATATTTCGTTGAAACAAGAAGTTTTAAAAGATGAAGCCAGTGCACATGCGATGGGTGCTAGTGGAGTGCCGCTTTTCATTATAAATAATAAATATTCAATCAGTGGTGCTCAGCCTATAGAAACTTTTTTAAGTGCATTAGAGCAGGTATGGGAAGAAAAGCAGAATGAATTAGTGATCACAGAGGGTCAAAGCTGTGGCATTAATGGTTGTAGTATTTGATTGAGTAAATTGATAGGGGTAACTTATTTGTCCCCCTATCAATTTTTAAACGCATGACTAACTTTTTTATGATTTACAGCAATACAAATTTTAGGATCAGCAGCAGAAAAAGTTTTCAGAATCGGTAAAAAATCATAAGTTTTAGAAATACATTCCGTTAATAGAAAGAATGGCCTGATTTCATCGATGAATGACCCTGTTAATATGGAATGATTGATTATGATTAGACATACTTACTCTAACGACCATAAGTTATTTCGCATAGTCCTCCTGCAGAAGCGAGACTAAAAACAATAACTTATTAATCATGGAATAGCATTGTTAAAAAGTCTTTCTATTTAACAATATCTATTTGGAGTAAGAAATGAAATTGCTTAATATATTTACCACTGTTGTTCTGAGCTCTGCACTTATTTCTACCGCATTCGCTAGCGATGGCTATCAACAAATTCGAAATGCCACTGGTAAGGTTGAGATTGCGAATAAAAAATTCCTCATTGACCCAATGTTATCAAAAAAAGATACCTATCCTGGCTTTGAGGGATCCCATAACAGTCAATTAAGATTCCCATTAATTGAACTACCGATGAGTGTTAAAGATGTCTATAAAGGTGTAGAGGCAGTTATTGTCACACATACGCATCTGGATCACTGGGACGACGAGGCACAAAAGAAACTACCGAAGGATCTTCTAATTATCGCTCAACATGAGGATGATGCGAAATTAATTCGTAGCCAAGGCTTCAAAAATGTGAAAGTCCTAAATGAGTCAATGCAGTTTGGTGATGTCACGCTTACTAAGACTCACGGTGCACATGGTACCGATGAAATGTACGCTTCACCGTTAAGTGAATTGCTAGGGGAAGCCATGGGGGTTGTGTTCAAAGCAAAAGGTCATAAAACAGTATATTTAGCTGGTGATACTGTATGGAATGCCGATGTCAACAAAGCAATTACTAAATACAAGCCAGATGTTATGATCCTGAATACTGGCGATGCCCGTAGCTTAATGTTCCCTGATACAGGGATTATTATGGGAACTAAAGATGTTCGCCACGCTTACGAAATGTCACCGAAAGCAAAAATCATAACCGTACATATGGATGCCGTGAACCATACGGCAGTGACTCGTGCTGAGATGCGTGCATATGTCAAAGAAAACAAACTTGGTGACCGCGTCGTAGTGCCGAACGACGGAGATGTGGTTACATACTAAATAGTATGGTCACCCAAGCTAAAAACCAGTCATAGATGACTGGTTTTTTTATTCCCCGTTATCAAAACAAGTAAAAAATAACACCAATTCCCATGATGCTTATAAAAACGCATAACAAATTTACCCCTTGCCCCATAACTTATGACATACAGCCATAATATAACGCCTCGCTCGCTGCGTGCATTTAAGACAATTGCTTTCATCAGGTAATTCAAACCTACTGGATTTACAGCTTCATGGCAGTGCTGAATGCGCTTGATCCCGTTACCTGCAGGAGGAATTATTCAGAGTTCCATCAAAATGAAAAGCATGAATTGCTAGAAATTGGTCGTTGCAGGTTCTCATGCTAGAAACAATCCACAAGCTGTTATTATTTAAATTATTTTCAGTGAATGGATTGCAATACAAAAAAGCCGCACAGCTAAAAACAAACTGGCTCAATACTATCGTTTCTTGTCCTTCATTAGCATCACAGTAAAAACTCTCAACATGTAATTTATATTAATCCAAAAAAACCTATAACCTCTAGGTGAAAAATGAAGTTAAATATTTTTGTTTCAAGCTTAATGCTGCTTTCTCTCCCATTTTATGTCAATGCTTCATCAAGTTGGGTAGATACCCGTTATGCCCACATTACTGGTGCTGAGACAAATCAGTATAAAATCGGTGTTGGGCATGAATTTGATAGTGGAGCGGTATTTCTTGCTTCATCACTTTATGACATGGGAAAAGACTTTAATCAGTTTAAAAGTAGCTTTCAGGAGTTTGAAGGGTGGTACCCTATTAGGCTTAGCGACAACTGGTCAGTGGTGCCCGGTGCGCTCATGGATGTCAATTCAGCAGGGACGAAAATCGCAGGTTCTGTGATGCTTAATCATATACTCTCGAATAAAATATCTATTGCAGAACGCTATCGCTATAACCATATGACGCACAGAGAAAATGATCTCAATCAGGTAAGGTCGTATAATGATGTTCATCAACTGGACCTCTTTATAAATTATCAGGCCGCCAATAATTTTAAACTTTTTTTAAACTCTCAATATAATGTTAATACTGGTAATTTTAAGGCACCTAATGGCCGAAAGGCTCACTGGGAAAATAACTTGGGCGCTCAATACTGGGTGAGTAAAAAATGGATGCCTTATACTGAACTTGCTTGGCTTGATCGGGATAAAAACCATGATAATCAGTTCCGCATACGTATAGGTATTAAATATTTTATTCCCTGAGCCTTCGGTTTATCTTTCAGCATAGTCTCAATTCCTTGAACTACTTAAACAATCTTAGGTAAAGCCTTCTGAATTTTTATTCGTAATAGTATAGGTTTTATCGAATTCTCCTAATTTTGAAAGCATTCTGCCGCCTTAGCTACCATGTATTCGTGCTTTAGCCATATCTGCTTTTGTTGATATTTATCTAATCTGAATAATATGACCCGTTTTCATTGATAATTGGCTGCTAGCCTTCTCACACATGAATGCCCACTTTTCTTATATTCCTTACCTAAACAGATTGTAGGTTCAGTTGTAAATAACATGGCTGGTGTATCTGCCTATCACTTAAACCCAGCCAATTTCTGCGTAATTAATTTCCTTGGAGCAGGCTGATGAGGATTTTACACTCTGCTCGTCTCTAATTTTGTTCCGGAGCTTAATAAAATGAGTAATATGCATCGGCAGGTCTTGATACTTGCAGGTTCGCAGGCCATATTTCAGTCGATATCAGTTCTTATAATGACAATCGGCGGACTTGCCGGAGCGCTCTTGACGCCTAACGCTTCACTAATTACTGTCCCCATTTCAATGGCAAGCCTAGGAACCGTACTTGTGATGTTTCCTGCATCTTTATGGATGAGTCGGGTAGGCAGAAAAGCGGGGTTCATTACTGGTACTCTAAGTGGAGTCGTGGCAGCCATCATTTCTATAGTGGCAATGATCCAGCATTCGTTCATGTTGTTGTGTCTCGGAATGCTCTTTCTGGGTATATATCAGGCATTTGCGCAGTTTTATCGTTTTGCTGCGGCTGAAATTGCTCCTCCAGTATTTCGCACCAAGGCTATTTCACTAGTTCTAGCTGGCGGGGTCATCGCAGCCCTGTTAGGCCCATTTCTTGCTAGCATTGGAAGTACACTATTAAGCGTGGCTTATATGGGTTCCTTCCTCTTTATGGGTATACTGGCTTCGCTGGGTTTACTTCTATTGTCACGTTTACAAATACCCATGCAGTCAAATGATTTAACTGAGCAGGTATTAAGTCGCCCGTGGATAAAAGTTATTTCTCAGCCAGCTTACCTTGTCGCCCTTTTTTCTGGTGCTTCGGGATTTGGCATTATGGTGTTGGGTCTGACAGCGACACCTATTGCAATGAAGCATTATGGTTTTGACCTCTCGCAAATCGCTGCTGTCATCCAGCTACATATATTAGGTCGGTTCATCCCTTCCTTTTTCACAGCAAAACTCATCGACCGATTTGGTGTTATTAAAATTATGCTGGTAGGAATCCTGCTTCTGATTGCATATATCATTGTGGTGCTTTCAGGAGTTACGTGGGGATTTTTTGCTGCTGCGCTAATCCTGATGGGAATAGGCTGGAATTTTCTCTACATTGGGGGTACTAGTCTACTAGCAACAACTTACTCTACAGGTGAAAAGGGCGTTGCTCAGGCGGCAAATGATATGAGTGTCTTCATCTTCAGCGTTATTTGTTCGCTGGGTGCTGGTCCTCTGCTGAATCTATTTGGTTGGAAAACCATGCACCTTATTCTAGTTCCTTGGATCATCTGTTTGGCTGTGCCGATGTTGTGGTTAACTTGGAATCAAAAGTTTACGATTAGGCTGATGCAAAAATAAGGCCGTTAGGAGTCCAATCAGCTGCAGACAGTACAGCCGAGTACTAGATTCTCTTTATTTGGCCTGATTTCATCGACTAGTGTCTCATAAGCATGTCACGATTTCCCGAGCTTACATCCTATATTAGATCCCATGCTTAGCCACGTTGCTCGTTAAAAGTGAACGGGCTGGTTGTGGCTTAAAACCTAATGAATCACTGGAGTAAGAAATGAAGTTAACGCAAGTTCGTAATGCTACTCTTCTGTTGGAATATGCTGGTAAAAAATTTTTGATTGATCCTATGCTGGCAGAAAAAGACGCTTGGGATGGTTTTGCTGGAAGTGCTCGTCCATATCTTCGTAACCCCATGGTAGCGTTACCTATAGCGGTAAAAGATTTGCTGAATGTTGATGCTGTGGTCTTAACGCACACACATGCTGATCACTGGGACGAAGCAGCACAGCAAGCTGTGCCTAAAGATATGCTTATTTATGTACAGGATGAAAGTGATGCAGTGTTGATCCGTTCTCAGGGTTTTCTCAATATTCGTGTGCTGAAAGATGAAAACCATTTCGTGGATGGGATGACAATTTACAAAACTGATGGTCAGCACGGTAGTAATGAGCTTTACACTGATGCTGAATCCGGCGATTTACTGGGGGATGCATGCGGGTTAGTATTTATGCACCATAGTGAGAAAACGCTTTATATTGCAGGGGATACCATCTGGGTAAAACCTTATGTAAAAAGTTTAAAGCGTTTCCAGCCAAATATAGTGGTGCTAAATACTGGTTATGCTGTTAACGAACTCTATGGTCCGATTATCATGGGGAAAGAGGACACACTGCGCACGCATAGGATTCTGCCAACAGCGACTATTATTGCTTCGCATATGGAGGCGGTTAATCACTGCCTGCTTACCCGTGCAGAGTTACGTGAGTTTACGCTTGAGCACGGTATCGAAGATCATGTGCTTATTCCAGCAGATGGAGAGACTCTTGCTTTCTAATAGATCATATGTATGACTTAAGGGAAATGTTATAACCGCTGGCTACCTGTTCTACGTGGTCAGTTAAAATCAGCATACCAACCACCGAAGCTCTGGTGGCTACCATTTATGGAAAGGTAAACATTATGTCTGCTTTGACAGTTGCCGTAATTGCCACGGCCGGATTCAGTCCATTTCACTTTTCAGTGCCCTGTATAATTTTCGGACCATCAATGCCAGAGCCAGATATGTTTCGCGTCGAAATCTGTGCTGAGAAGCCAGGCATGATCCAATCTGATATAGGCCTGTCTATCAATGTGGAATTTGGACTTGAGAGACTAGATGTGGCAGACATTATTATCGTACCTTATTGGAACAATCCTGCTGAAAAACCCTCTCAGGCACTGTTGGATAAACTGATCAATTCTTGGCAGCGTGGTGCGGAAGTTGTGGGGCTTTGTTTGGGTACCTATGTACTTGCTTATACAGGTTTGCTTGATGGGCACCGCGCAGCCACACACTGGGAATATGAAAACGACTTCACTGAACGTTTTCCAGCTGTTAACCTAGACAGTAACTCGCTTTATTCTAGCGATGAACGGCTTATTACTTCTGCTGGAACAGCGGCCGGTATTGACTGTTGTCTGGATATTATTCGCAGCCATTATGGTTCGGCAATTGCCAACAAAGTTGCAAGAAGGATGGTAGTTCCCCCTTATCGAGAAGGCGGTCAGGCTCAGTTTATAGAACGTCCAGTTCCAACATCTTCTCGAGACAAAAAAATGAATGAGTTGATGGAATACTTGCGCCGCAATCTAGATAAACCTCATGATCTTGACTCACTGGCCGGATTTGTCAGCATGAGCAGACGAACGTTAACGCGTCACTTTCTAAAGGGTACGGGAATGACCCTAAGTGAGTGGATTAACACAGAGCGTCTTCATCGAAGCCAAGAGCTGCTGGAGACGACAGATTATAGTATTGAAAAAGTGTCAGAGGCGATTGGGTTTCAATCACCGATTTCATTCCGACAAAATTTTAAGTCAAAATTCAGAGTCACCCCAACAGAGTGGCGCCGAGCATTCCGAGGTCCTGATTTTATTGATCGAAGAAAAAATCATTTAAAACAATGAGGTTTGATATTTTTAACTATTCTAGTACAGTGTGTTCACTAGCAAATAGTATTAGTTCTAGGGGGCTACTTTGTGGCCCAAATAACAGTTTGAAAAGTCTTTTGCTTATCAGGGATGCAAATTCGATAATATGAGAGTCTGTTTCTTATACATAACAGTCGGTCAAGTATCGACAATGATTAAATCAGTATTTATATTCAGGAATATAATTGCTATGACTTTACTCGAAATAAGTTGCATTGAGTAAATACTATTTATGTGGAACTGTTTCCGTGATTTGCCTATGTATGAGTCGTTTTAAGTTGGAGAAAACCAGAATTGTAGTACCAGCAGGCTAACCATTACTACTGATCTCACGACGAATACCATATATAGGAATTTAAGTATATAGTTGTTGATAAGTTGCACGCTTTTATTGGTGAGGAACAAGGTAAGCAATTTTAATCCTTAATGCATCAAACCTAGTTAGCTGTGAAGCGACAAGTACTAGAAGTAGAATAATCAGCAACTCTTGGAGATATGAAGCTAGCCGCTGAGTTTTTGAGCAGTAAAAATCTGGCTCGTGTGAAAATAATTATTTCTAAGGATCAGGGGCAACTATTAAAAGTTCTTGTTAAAGGGGTTTATTCACACTATACCATTTAAAAAATGGAAATACTCAAACTGTTGAAGATTCATCATTATATGTAAATTGTCAGCAAACTATTGCTGAGCATCTCTATAAATCATTAAGGAATACAAGTAATTTTTTTCAGAATTCTCATAAAGTAGTAGAGATGTATACAGACTATCTCTGTTATTTATGTGAAATTAATAATAGCCTTAATATCTTTTGGCCTCATCAGGAATAGGTTCTAGTACTTTAGCAGGACGTAGTAATGGGTGATTTGCTAAATGTTCTTTTGTTATCGTACCTTGAGTTGCTGTAGTGGTTAGCCCAAATTGATACCGTTGATTAGCTTTTACATAAATAGGCGCAATTTGTGGATATATGTATCCCCAACATGAACTACATTAAAAATGCTACCTGTAATGAATAGAGCAGCAGTTAATGTATGAATTTTCATATTACTATTATCCTAAACTAATATTTTAAGTGCTTTATCTGGTCTATTTATAACTATAAACTAGAGAGTCATCATAAGTTACCTTATTATTTTTTTATAAGAGTATTAGACATTTTATGTATTTCAGAACATTCTATTTATAGAGTCGTGCCAAAAATAAAGACCATGCTAATGCATGGTCTTCCTTTAGTAAGCTAGTTGCAGAAGCAATCTAAATATTATTGCAATAAAAAGTAAGCTGAAGATGCCAATAAGCCAAAGTAATATAAACCATTGTGATTGAGATAATCTCATCGAATTTCTCCTAATGATAACCCTCATCGCCAACACGTACTTTATCCCTAAATACCCAATATGCCATGATGGTGTAGATGATGATAATCGGGATTAGAATCAATGCACCGATCAGTGCAAATAGTTGGCTATTGGCTGGAGCAGCCGCATCCCAAATGGTAATAGAGGGTGGAATAACATAAGGGAAAATACTGATCAGAAAACCTGTATAGGCTAAGAACACTAATGCCAAAGTATATAAAAAAGGCATGGACTCCTGATGTTTTTGACAAGCTCGAATCGTTAAAAAGGTGAAAACCACTACTAGAATCGGAACTGGACTGAAATATAAAAGTTGAGGTGGATTAAACCAGCGTTCAGCAATTATTGGATGTGCCATTGGTGTATATATACTCACCGCTATAAATATCAGTAACAATGCTATGATCAGCCTTGGCATTAAACGATACATAGCGCTTTGCAATACATCATCCGTTTTCATGATGAGCCAGCCACAGCCGAGTGCAGCATAAACAACTACCACACCTACACCTGTGAACAGTGAAAATGGTGTTAACCAGTCTAAACCACCACCTGCATAACGCCCATCGACAATATTTATTCCCTGAATGTAAGCACCAAGAATTACACCTTGTAAAAAGCTAGATAATACTGACCCGCCTATGAATGCCGCATCCCATAAGGGCTTGCTACGATTTGCTTTGAAACGAAATTCAAAAGCAACACCTCGAAAAATCAACGCAATAACCATTAATATAATTGGTAGATAAAGTGCTGATAAAACTGCGGAATAGACCATTGGGAATGCTGCAAATAAGCCAGCACCACCAAGTACCATCCATGTTTCATTACCATCCCAGACAGGCGCAACGGTATTCATCATCACATCTCGTTCTTGCTGATTTTTGATGAATGGAAACAAAATACCAATACCGAGATCAAAACCATCAAGTACAACATAAATGAAAACGCCAATGGCAATAATTACAATCCAGATTAAAGATAAATCAATCATGGAGAAGCTCCTTGATCTTTATCATCAAGATATTCATTTGCGGCACTGAGTGGTCGCATAGGTGTTTTAAAATGACCGACACCGCCAATTTCATCTTGTTGGCTATAAATAAATTCAGGGCCTTTAAGCATAAGTTTCAACATGTAATAAATGCCAATACCAAAAACAATGCAATACACCACGACAAAGATAATCAGAGTTAAACCCACTTGCTCGGCTGAAACAGGAGAAAGAGCATCTTTTGTACGCATAACACCGTAGACCACCCATGGTTGACGGCCTACTTCTGTGGTAAACCAACCTGCGAGTAATGCAATAAAACCTGATGGGCCCATCAATAATGCGAAACGATGAAACCATTTACTTTCAAATAGTTTCCCTGTTTTTCTCAACCATACTCCTGTAAATGCCAGTAATAGCATCAACATGCCTAAACCAACCATGATACGGAAACTCCAAAAAACCATGGTTGAATTAGGACGATCTTCAGGTGCGAAGTCTTTTAAGCCTTTAACTGAGCCGTTCATTGAGTGCGTAAGAATAAGGCTTCCTAGATTTGGAATTGCAATTGCATATTTGGTACGTTCTTCTTGCATACTCGGAATACCAAATAAATACAATGGCATACCTTCATCATAATTGGTCTCCCAATGTCCCTCCATAGCTGCAAGTTTTGCTGGTTGATGTTCAAGCGTATTTAAACCATGTGCATCACCAACAAAGACTTGTAAGGGGGCTAAAATCAAAATCAGCCAAAGTGCCATAGAAAATGACTTTTTAACCAACTCGTCCCGACGACCTTTTAGTAAATGCCAAGCTGCGGTGGCTGCTACAAGTAAAGCTGCAACCATAAAAGCAGCAATTGCCATGTGAGCAAGCCGATAAGGGAAAGAAGGATTAAAGACAATTGCAAACCAATCTTGTGGAACGATAATGTCATTTTCAATTGTGAATCCTTGAGGAGTTTGCATCCAACTGTTTGAAGACAAAATCCAGAACATTGAAATACAGGTGCCAATTGCAACCATAAGGGTGGCAAAGAAGTGGGCTTTTTTACCAACACGTCCCCAACCAAACAGCATAATACCTAGAAATCCTGCTTCTAAAAAAAAGGCACTAAGAACTTCATAAGTGAGCAATGGACCTGTAACGCCTCCTGCAAAGCGGGAAAACTCGCTCCAATTGGTACCAAATTGATAACTCATCACCACACCTGAGACTACACCCATCCCAAAGGCAACAGCGAAGATTTTGACCCAATATTTAAATAGGTCTTGGTAGATTGGATTATTTGTACGCAACCAACGCCATTCTAAAACTGCTAAAAAACTTGCAAGCCCAATCGAAATTGCAGGAAAGATAATGTGAAACGATACCGTAAATGCAAACTGTATTCTTGCTAGTTCAAGTGCTGTTAAACCCAGAGTCATACGCGTACCTCATCTTTTTGTTGATGAGCTAAACTTATAGCTATAGACATTTCTACCCGTTTAAGAGTATGAAAATAAGGAAAAAACATAGTGATAATCTCTTGAAAATATTAATTTTTCAAAACTAGAGTTTTGAGCTTCAAGTGGAAGATCATCAAAGAGGAGGGGCACGCCCTTGTGGAATTAGAAATAGTTGCTGGAGTTGAAAGAAAACGTGAAAATTGTTTTCAACAAAAGCAAGAAACCGGACCTGAATTCGAATAAGAATTTGTTTTAGATCAAGGTCAGGTAAGGGTACAACATGGCTGTATACCACACAGTACTGACATTGATGTCCTGTATCATGGTGATGGTGGCTTGCTACTGTAATGTCAGATGAGGTGGCGTGTGCTGCATGTTCCATGTGATGAGACATGCTGTATTGCTGTTCTGATGTACTGTGGTGATCGTTACTAGAAGGTGCAACAGAATGATGAAGTTGTAATGCTTGAGCAATAGTCTCACATACTGGAGAAATTTGATATTTCTCTGGCAGTAATGGCTGTAAGAACACAGCGATTTGTAACAAGACTGCATATAATCCTAGCAATCTTCCAAAAACCATCAACACCCAATTAATCTCTTTCTAAAAATCGGTTGCGCCCTACTATAACAAAAATCTGATTATCTCAAAGTTATAATTGATATTTCTTATAAATTGAGATTTCTATCTATTGAAAATGAAGAGGCACAAACTATTTTAATAGGGGGGGATTAAACTTCTTATTTTTATTTAGGATTTATTATAAGATCGTTGTGTCTATAGTGAGACAAACTTTTACGTATAGTGTATACACTAACAATTGCTTACATTGTAAGGGCTGTGTTAAATTGTCATCGTCTCAATATTGAAAAAGCTTATCTTGAGAGTTGCTCTAGCCCTTGCCCTTATGGCAATGTTTCTGCAATCCGTTGTATTTATACAACCATTATTGCCAGCACAATACCGTATTGCGCTGGTCTGTGTCACTATTTCCGATGCTTTTTCCAATACTATAACTACTGCTCAACAACATAATTCCCATCATTTATCTGATCATTCAGATCAGCATCACATGATGCATGAAGATCAAAAAATCTATAAAGAACAAAGTATTCACCAACATGATATTGGACATGAATGTCCATTTTGTACGGTATTTGCCAATTTAACTACTGGCTTGGACTTTAGTCTTGAAGAAGTCTTTGACCGACTTTTTGTTCGAATGTTGGCATTTGAGCGTAATTTTCAGCATATTTATTTTGCTTTACAGCGTTTATATTTATTGCCACAAGGGCGAGCACCTCCTTTATTTGCTTAAATTTCAAATGTTTTATGTTTTGAGACATCCATTGGGTGTCTTAGCGGAAATTTATGCTTAAAAGGAATTGAAATGTCTCAATTCAAGTTAAACTCATTCTTAAATGGGAACTGTTTTATTGTTTCAACTCATGACGTATCAAAATCAATTTTGATTAATTCTGCTTTGTTTTATCGACTAGGTTTTACTTTTTTGGTTTCGGGATTATTTGGAACCACTACTTTTGCCTCAGATGATTTACAACAAACAGTGCAATTACCAATATTAGTTATCGAAGCGCGAAAAGATCTAAATACCGCATCTCTTCATTTAAAACAGGTGAATACAACAGAAAGTCGATTAGGATTAACCTCTCAAGAAATGCCAGCGACAGTTCAAATAATCACTCAAAAAGAAATGAAAAAGAAAGGTTTAAGAACAGTTAAAGAAGCCTTTGGGAATGTGACAGGGGCAACCGTTGGAAATGTACCAGGTATTCCGGCAGTTCTGACGATGCGTGGCTTTTCTGGAAATATGAATACTGTTTTACAGGATGATGTTCGGATTGGTACATCTACTTTTGTTACTCGTGATTTAGATGTCTGGAAATATGAAAAAATAGAAGTACTAAAAGGTCTATCATCTGTTTTATTTGGGGAAAAGGCCTTAGGCGGTGCAGTACATGCAAGTGGTTTCTATACCGAAACTGCTAATACATATTTCGTAAAAGGCTATACGACATATGATGCATCACTTGCGTATGATCTAAAAAATATGACTTTTACGCTTTGGGGAAGAAATTTAGCCGATAAGTTTTATGGCGAATACTCTGGTTATTCATCTAAGCAAATTTATATCGGGGCACCAAGAAATGTTGAGCTTGATGTGACATTTAAATCTTAAAAGCTAACAAACAGTCTATTCATGAATTCAGAGTCGTATATGTCTAAATTTTTATTTCATCCACTAGCGTGGAGTATTTTTATCATTCAGTGTTCAACAAATACAGTTGCAGCTGAAAAGCAATTGAGTGTAGATGAAAGCACAGAGCGTTTACCAACGATTACGGTTACTGCTGAGAAACAAGATGAGAGGCATACTTCCTCACAGGCGATTACTCAGTTTAATCATGATTTATTGAATGTACCTTTTACAAAATCCCATGTCTCAGAAAAAGATATTCAAAACTATAATGTTCAAGGTATTAATGATGTTTTGGCTTTTGTAAATGGCGTCGTCTATCAAGATAGTTATGGTGGCGGTTTCTGGGATAACTACTCATTTCGTGGATTTAGTACTGACCCTAATATGGGAACGATCTATATGCGTAATGGTTTAAGTTCTGTGAGTGGCATTCATAGTCCACGAGATATGGTAAATATTCAAGCGGTTGATTTCTTAAAAGGTCCTATGGCTGCGATGTATGGTCAGGGAGCAATTGGTGGAATTATGAATATCACCACTAAACAACCTGAATGGCAACGTAAGAGTACTTTAAGTCTTAGCGGTAGTATTTTAGAGGAATATCGACTCTCGGTTGATACAACTGATGCCATTAATGAGGATTTTGCTTATCGTTTAGGCGCCTCTTATGAAGATAATAAAAGTTTTAGAGATCATGTAGATAATCAGCATTATTATCTCTCGCCACAATTAGCTTGGAGAATATCAGATCAAACGCAATTAAATCTTGATACAGAGCTTGCCGAATATCAAGGTGTCTTTGATCGAGGTATTCCAATGGTTGATGACAAAATTGCTGTAAATAAGAAAACATTCTTGGGTGAACCAAGTGATGGCGATATTAAAATTAAGGATCAGATGTATCAATTACGTTTGAATCATGAGTTTGACGATAATTGGAATAATACTACAGCTCTTACTTACAGCCATGGAGAGCGTGAAGGTATATCTACCGAAATTGGTTCAATTGCTGCAGATGGAAGAACAGCAAATCGCTTCCGTCGAGCTCGTGAATTTAAAACTGACACAATAAATTTTCAGTCAATTTTACGAGGTAAGTTTGATACTGGTTCTCTAAAACATGAGTTAGTAACTAATATAGAAGCTGGGCATTATACGATTGACCAAATTCAGCGAAGAAATGCAGCAGGTACAAATAGTCCGCTTGATATTTATAATCCAGTTTATGGCCAAAATATTTTAGTTCTGACACGAGTGACTAAAAATACCAAAGAAACACAAGACATGATCGGTATTAATATTCAGGATCAAGTATTTTTAAATGATCAATGGAATATCTTATTAGGAGGGCGTTTTAACCGCTTAGAACAGCAGATTGATAACCATCAAACTTTAATTTCTTCACAACAAACATTTACACCTTTTACACCACGAGCCGGTATTAATTTTAAACCAACTGACCGTCTTTCATTTTACAGTAACTGGGGTAAAGGTTTTGAACTTAATACTGGGTTAAATAAAAACAATGAACTTTATGAACCGGAAAAAACGAACAGTTGGGAACTAGGTACTAAATATCAGTTTTTACCACAGAGTTGGTTAGGTTTAACCTATTTTGATTTGGATAAGCGTCATTTGCTTACAGAAGGTATTACTGATAGTTATGTTGACAATGGTCATGTACAAAGTAAGGGGCTTGAGGTTGAATTACAGCATCAATTTAGCGACCGTCTCCGAGTGAATGCCAATTACACTTATAATGATGCTTCAGTCATTGAAAGTGAAGTGGATAAAAAGGGTTCAAGACTTAAAAATATTCCTAAGCATACAGCAAATTTAAGTGCTGACTATCAATTGAATATCTTTGGTCATGAGACAGGACTAGTCGGGAATATTAACTATTATGGACAGCGTAGTGCGAACTATATTGATAATGGAACAACTTTACCTGAATTTACAGTAGTGAACATTGGTGGTTATTTACAGATTCGTCCTGATCTACGTGCCCAACTCAATATAGATAATCTTTTCGATAAGGATTATTACGTGGCAAGCTATACTAATTTTTGGGTACAGCCTGGTGAACCATTAAAAGCAACTTTGCGCCTTGATTGGTCTTTCTGATTTTTTAAGTGAGATAGTGAAATTAAACAGATTAAGTTGAAACGTGATGAAGAAAAGATTATTAAGCTCTTTTATTTTTGCTAGCTTAATGATGGGTTGTGGCCAAAAATAATGAGAAAGCCAATTCAGAAGTAAAAAACCCTTTAGATGCCCAACTTCAAAAATGGATAGGTCATTATATAGGTGTAATTTTGCAGACCTCAAAGAATTTCTCATTTGTAGGTATTTTTCTTAGTATATTGTCAATTAATGTCTCAATTATATTCTGGAAATTAGACCAACGCACATCTTTCCTAATAAAACAATCTGAAGCCGTGTTTAAAAGATTAGAAAGAAATTCTCCAATTGATATAGGAATTTTTTGTAATGAAGAGGCTAATCTTGAAAAGAATAATATAGATAAGTGTTTTATTACCAAAATCGTTACTTACGGATTAATTTTTAGAACAATTTTCTTCATTACGGGTATGATAGGATGCCTTGGTGTACTTATTTTTTTATCAATAATTAATGGATATATGATTTTAAAATAGATATAACTTTTAATAGCTAAGTGGTGTGGCTAAATATGAGCAATTTTCAAACTTTTATGGAGGATTTGAATGGCTACTTTGATGACTGATGATGAGCTAGAGAAATTTGAAGCAGATAGAGATATTGGAGCTGAAATTTTAGAAGGTATAAAAGATATGCTTAATAACAATGCAGCTAGAAGAACAACTGTGATTGAAACAGATATTAGCCCAGCATCTAAAAATAGATCTAATGAATAGCAGGGAAGCCTTATTGATGGTTAAACGTCTTAAAGACTGTAGCATTGAAAATAAAGCAACCCATCCAGGTAGATCATGCCAAGTTTTGAGCTTTAAAGTCCTTCACTCAAGTAGAATTTAAATTTTTGATATTTTAAGTGGTTAATTCCTTTAATAAATCATTGAGAACATTAATTTTTGATTGAATTTCGACTTCTAATTGTTGCCTCTTAAAAATTAAGTGATCCAATTTATCATAGATTAATGGAAATTCCTCTGAGTATGTATTCAATACAGAAAGTTCAACTTTATTTCTTTTAAAATCATCTGCGAGTGTTTCTATTGCTTTATAGATCTTTCTATAGGCCTCATTAAGATTGTAGGATGTAGAGGTCTCTTTAAATTGAAAAATAGATGTATATCTAAAAGGAACTTTAGATCGATCAACAAAAAAGTATTCATCTTCAAGAGTATTTCTAAAATAAAAATAAGCGAGACTAAAATTAATTTCGTTATCTGAACGTTTCCTTTTTTCTACAAAAGTATTCCAAATAGATTTAAAGTCTTGATCTATAAACCTATTCTCCTTTATAAAGCTTAAAAAAACTATCTCAAGTACTTGTTTTCTATCCATAACAATTAGCCTTAAAACCAATTATCCCATTTTGGGATAATTTTGGCTGTAGTACAACATTTGTATCTATGAGCTCTATCCATGACCCTAGATACATCAATTTAATTAAATACCTTATTTCTATCCGAGAGGAGAAGAAAATTACTCAGGTAGAGTTAGCCTTTTCTTTAAAAAAACATCAGTCTTATGTTGCTAAAGTTGAAAACCGTGATCGTAGAATTGATCTCATAGAGCTACATGATTGGTTAAAAGCTATAAATGTTGATATTGTTGAATTTATTAAAATCATAGACCTAACTTAGACTATTCCCAAAAAATTTTCTTCCTTAATAAATGAGGAGCTAGAAAATGGTCAATTTGTAAATTTGTTTCATTCTTAACTTCCTTGATAATTCTTATAAGTATTTCAGTATTTTGATGTAGTTGAGCTTCTGAAAATTCAACTTGTTTACGAAGATTTTTATTACTTTTAGTTAAAGCCTCTCTAGTTTTTTTATTTATGTATAATTGTTTTTCTTTATTTTTTAATTTTAAAGGCGCAATTTGCTCAGAAATATACCAATTAATTAAAGTCTTTCTTTTGAATGTACTTAAAGTACTTAACCCCCCTGATATAAAGTTCTTTTGTTTCAGTCTATCATGTAATAATTTATGAGAAATTGGAGACTTTTCAAAACCCTCAAGTAGCATAAGCTGCAATTCTTGCTCGATTAATTCATCTAGTTTATTACCACGTAACATGTCAATTTTCCTCTGTCTCTAATTTTTTTTGCTCAATCGCAAATAGCTCACTTAAGGTAGTAGGTAGTTTAATGTTGTTTTCGCTATAGGGAAAAATTTGTATAGGAATAAGGTCTTTTTGTCTTAATAAAGCTTTTTCTTCCAATTCTTTTAAAAATCCTAAGTTTTGGGCCAATTCATTCAACATATCACTATAGGATTCATCAGATGCTAAGCTTAGTTTTAGTTCATTATATTGATTCAATAAACTTTGATGTTTTGTATGTAATGCTTCCAGCTCACCCTTGCGGCCCGTTAAAGCAAAATTTCCACACTGACTTCCAGATTGACAAGAAAGCCGTTTAGGGCAGTTGTGGACAGCGATCTCTCTCATACATCCGCCAAATGGTAAGGGATGTAAATAAGCATGTCGCTCTATAAGTTTATCTTTTTCATGTGTTTCATCTTCTATTAGCTCATTAAATGATTGAAAAATATCATCAAAATATTCAGACATTGGATTCTGTTTAATATAATTAGCTACTTCTTTTTTCGAATCAAAGCTTTGCAAATTCATTTTAAGATTATTCTCTAGATCTAAGTCTTGAGAAAAATGCATTAGTCCATCATGCTTTACAGATTCAACTGGAGTAATTGCTGGACTAGATTCCCATGAATGTGAAGAAGCTAATTCATATTTATCAAGAATACTAGAAGCTACCCTACGGTCTTTTAAAGCTAAATGCTGGTAATATTGATTTTGTTTAATATCAACACGTCCCATTAACACTGCTTGTAAATGTTCAGAAATACCACTTAGAGCAAGAAAAGTATTAATATTATGTCTCGGTATATGGCTCGTCAACTTAGAATGTTCATCTTCATTTTCTAATAAATGATATTTTTGGAACACTGAGATATTTTCATTAGCTCCCAAAAAACTATTTATAATACGGTTACTTAATGGAAGAATAATAGCTTTGTTAATTAGTGATCGTGATAGCGTAGTAGAACCATACTCATGTAGAAATAATAAATTTTCATATGGAATATTTACTGTCTCGCCTTCGTAACTAAATATATGATTAATAGGGGAGTCTATATTAAATTTTGCACGATCAATTAAATATTTATTGATTTCATTCTTAAGATAATATTTTTTCTTACGGTAGTCTTTCCATTCTTCTTTAAAAATTTTATAGCCTTTTAAAGTTTTATTTAATAAATCTCGTCTACCAGATTGACCTCTATTTGTGTCTCTAATACTAATACAATAATCAATTAAGTTATCTACCTCAATATATTCAGTTGGAATATCATCAATAGTTTTTGGTAAAAAATCTCTACACTGCTTTGATCTTAAATAGGAAACATGCTGTCTACATTCTTTAGTCAACTCTAAGACTGCGTTAACTATTGTTTCCACTAAATTGGCTGCTAATGGTTCAACCCAATGTATTCTATGGCCAGCGCCTTTCGCTCCGTAATATTTTATACCAAGCGTATATTGCTTTATACCATCAAGAGAAAGATGCTCTTTAGTAACTGGATCAAGTATAGGCTTTTTTATAATGCAGTCAGTTTGCAGAAGAATTGCTTCAGTAGAGCGCAAACCAGTTACTATTAATAATAGTAATAGGTTTAAAACAATCTTTTCTCCAACACTCTCACATAAACTTATTAACGATACTATATTGATAAATGTACGAATTGAAATTAGTTTTTCTTTATCAAGATCATCTTCGTCAAGCTCAACACTCTCAATCAACTCTTTTGTTTTGCGGGAATTAGGTGTTCTATTTTGTCGATTGATATACTTAAAACTTTTAGAAAACTCTAAAGATTGTTCTGTAAATCCATAGTGATTTATTAGTTCTTGTAATCGTTTATAAGTGCCGGCATGATCAGGTAGATTTATTTTACTAGAGTTTTCTTCTAGAATTTCAAAAGACTTATTTAAAATTGAAGTAGACAACAAGCATGGATGTAAATTACTCAAATCTTCTGCATAAAGAGCACTATACCAACGTTTTAAAATTAAGAACTCTGCATTTAGTTTTTGGGGTGATGCTCTAGAATTTGATTTCCTATAGCTAAGAATTATTAATGCCTTAATAAACTCTTGGAAAGTGCTATTAATTGGAATGTTATTCAGGCCTTTTAACTTTTTTATCGTGCTAAAAGTAAAGTGCGTTCTACCACTTCTCGAAAGCAACCATCCAGATCCGATAGTACCTCCATACCAAACTGGATCTTCCCAACTCCCATTAAAGTTAGCTTGTAAATTTTGTATAAAGTAATCTTTTTGCTCGTTGATAAATGCATTATATTCTTTGATCTTCACAAGAACTCTCCTTATACATTTTACAACGTGCAATTACAGATTCAATTTCAAACTTTGTTGACTCGTGAATTCTGATTAATGGATTTCTAGAAACGCCTATACCATCAGATAGTTTAATTAATTCTTTGATTTCATTTTGGACACTATTTAAGACTTGAATATGTTCACCATCAATGAATGGATGAAAATATATACACCCGTAACAATTCCTCACAGGTTGAAAGAGACATTTATCTTGATAAGAACAACCCCCAATACTGTGATGTATCTTGTCTCCAATATTTCCTACAATTTTTTTCTGTGACCAATCTTTTTTATGAGTTAAACGCCCAGTAAGCATCATTGCTATCATTTGTTGATATAAAGAATTCCTACCTAATGCTTGTGCTCTAATCTGTGCAAGTTCTGGGGTAGAAAAAATATAGTATCTAGCTGTTACAACAGAGGAATGACCTAAAATATATGCTATTTCCTCAGCAGAGGCACCAGCCATAGCCAAGCTATAACCAACATGATGTCTAAAGTCTGAAAATGAATATTTTTCTTGAATCATTTCACCAGCAAGAACTGCCTGTTGGTAATCTGGAGGGGCAAAATCGAATAGCTGCGTATTAATTGCATTTGAGCAGAAACGTGCAGAATTTTCTCCCATTTCAAATAATTTACTTTCTCTAGTTAACTGAAATCGTTTTATGTAAGTTAAAATAACTTCTGCAATTTCTTCAGGAAGTTTTACAGCAATCTTTTCATGTCTAAAACGACCTTGCTTAGCGTATGGGATAAGAATGCTGTAACGATTAAATTGATCTATTTCTCTGGTGCTATCTAGCCTAATATCTTCAGCTGCCAACTTTGCTAATTGGACTGGTCTTAATCCAGATGCATATATTAGCCCTAAAATTGAAGCATTTAATAAGGTTTTATTGTCTATCTGTTCCGAATGATTTTTCAATTGTGCATTAAGTGTTGCAAATCCTTGTTGAATCATTGTGGTAGTAGGATAATCAATAACATCTTCATATTCTTGATAAAATAGGTGAGAGTTGAATGCTTTAGGTCTTGGAATTATTCCAAGTTCAAAGTCATCTTCTATCTCAAAACCAGGAAAATTTTCTAGAATCAATAAACGAAGCAAAAATTTTATGTGTGAGTAATCTTTTTGATATTTTTCATTTGGTGCCAAATCTATTAAAATTGCTTTTAAATTCTCATAATTAAACAAAAGCTTTTTTTCTTTTAAAATTTTTATTAAAAAAATAAAAGAATAATATTTCTTTTTTAAGAATGAAGGCGTGTTTTTTTGGATAAAACTTATAAGAAAAAACTTGAGCAGAATCGCATCATATTCCTCAAAAATTGAAAAGTCTAAAGTTTCTTTATTACCCGAATAAAAAATTGTCCAAATCTTATCGCTAACCACCAAAAACTTATCATCAAACTTTTCAGCTAATAAGAATTTGACTATTTGAGGCAACTTTATTTGCTTAAGCGCTAGCTTTTGATTTATACATAAAATACTAGTTTCTTTGGATGGAATATCTGAGAAAAGATCTATTTGTGACATTTATGTTCAAAATTCCAAATTTTGGGCAGATATACGTTCTAAATTTATTAAGTTGGCATTATCAACAATGAAGCGTTTAGCATAGTGACTTGGCATTACACTATTAACACTCCAACCACCTAATACCCTTAAATCTTCTTGAGCCATTGTCATGGCATCCGAGATTCTAGAAAACTTTTTCAAATTTGCTTCACTTTGATATTTTTTTATAGCATAAGAAAGTGAAATATAAGCCCATGTATGTCGACACACATGAGGCGTGATTTTTTCTATTGTTCCGAATAACTGAGGATCGAAATACTTAGGATGTAACTCCTTAAACTTAATATCAATTCTTGAAAAAATCAAGTTTATAGCCGAGTAGCTTAAAGCAGAGTAGGGAGGCTTGAGAGAGGTAAATAGAATTTCCGTATCAGTATCCTTCCTAATTTTATCTATATACATGTTTATGAACTGGAAATCTTTATCTCTTAATTGGATAACTCTATAAGATTGTTCATTTTTGATATTTGGTTTTCTGGATCGATGATCATACTCATCATCCGTATTTGTAACTATAATGTTGTATATATTAGAATTTATGGATTTTTTAAAGGATTTAGTTGTTAAAAGCATCAGCTCACCAACTCTTAAACCATAATTAATCATCAAGTGAACGATTAAGAAATTTCGAAGCTGGGTGTTTTTATCAGTAAATGGATTATTTATGTTTTTATAATCTTTATTGTTAGGCTTAATTATTTCATAAAGACATTTATACATATCATTATTTAAACTTTTGAAATCATGTTTGATTTCATTTTTTACTGTGGTACTTCGAGCTGAAAATTTATTAAAAATTCTCTTCTTAGAGTTTAAATAAATATCAATTCTTTTACGCTGAGATTCTAAGTCTTTTTGTGGGATTTCTTGATATCGGATATCCCAGTATACATCCAATAAATATTTAAAATACTTCAGTAAGGACCTCATACGTTTCGTAATGGTCCTATAATCAACATTTGAATTTAGCCGTAGTCGTACTAAATTATTTTCTAATTTTTTCTCATTTTCCAAAAAAAACATAAAATTATCTATTTCTTTAATGTAAATCTTGGGATCATATTTTGTTGATAAGAATGACTCACAGAAAGTAGTAGAGTATTTTTGATACCAGAATTCATACCAATATTTAAGTGCAAGCATATCTGACTGTTGAGTTGCCAAACTTTTATCACTAAGAGCAGCTAAAGAGAACAACAAAGGATAAAGACATGGGGAGGAAGTTGCCTCATCAAACAATAAGGCAATTTTATTATTTTTCGAATTTTCTTTAGAAAGATGAATTGTTTTTGTGAAGAACATAGAGCTTACCGCAAACTTTGTGAAGTAATTAAGATATAAACATAAGTAAAAAAAGTCTATATCAAGTTTTAGGATAAGTAGTTGAATTATGGTTGATGAAGGTAGCTTATGAACTAAATGTATCATGTACTTAATTTAACATAATATACATTATACGAACAGTTATATAATTCACTATTAAGTCTCTGATGCTATTGAATTTTTAGCCCTAGCACTTTCTTCTAAGTGTAACGCCTTACCATCACACCATTACGATAAATATATTGCCGTGCTTAATGATAACCTCAAGGGATTTCTTTACTCAGATAATATTTATAAAACTTAATTAATTGATGACGCTTTTAATCAATTTTAGCTGCCCACGCATATGGCACCATTTGCTTAAGTCCACGACCAAACTTCTTTAACTCTAAAAAAGCTAAATGAATATTCATTATGGTTTTATCTCAAATACATGTGTTTCTTTAAATAATTTTTAAAGATGTTGCGTCTGAATACTGCTATGCTTTTCTCTAGTTCATATTTCTAATTGATATTGTTCATTCTTAAAAAATCGTACATATTTAAATTATAGTTAGAAAACTATATTTTATGCCTCAATATATTGAAAAAGTGTGATGGGTTTCAATGTATTTGTGATGCGTAATAATTTTTAATAAATAAAGTGCAATTAGTTTTTAATTAATTTCTAATAAAGTTAAATTAGTCACATTTTAAATAAAATTGGTATCTTATTACTCTGTAGTAATTTTGCAATATAAATATTAGAGGTAAAATAATAAATTACATATTTATTAAATATTTAATCATATATCATATATCATATGGTGTTTTTATATCACTCTGTTTTTTTATTAATCTTTAATTTTTAAAATTATATAAATATCAATAAGTTAAATTAATTATTTTATTTTTAAATAATTACATGGCTTAATATAGTTTAAGAATTCTAACTATTACATTATTTAAAATGATTAATGTGATTTATATCACATGAAAATTAATAATTTTTCTTGATTTAAACTTAATGATTGTTTTTGAATTAAAAATATTGTATCAAATATATATAAACTATTTTATAAATAGGTATATAAAATGAAAAATAATATTTTTAAACTTCTTATTCTGATGGTGCTTTCCACTTCCCCATTATTTTGTTATGCAAATAACACAATAATGATAAGAGGAAATATTGTTGAAGATACATGCTCAACACAACATAGCGAGATAGAATGTGTTGAGGTAAACAATTTAAATGTTAAACTTGATAGTGAATATTTAAATAAAAATAGCCTTTCTAACTTAGCTCAACATACTGAGAAAATGGACACTAGCATTGAAAGTATAGGCTCTAATCGCAAAGTGGTGGTTATCAATTATCACTAACTTACTAAGGCGTAGCTTTTGAGGCTATTCCTATAATAAGTATGAATTAAGAGTGATTTGTCGAATTCATCGCACATTTCGATGAATTAAATGATAAGTCGCTCTTTTTTTATAAAAAATGGCTATTTGTATATTTTTTCTATATACATATGCATAAATTATTCTATATAATTGTATTGTAAGAATTTAAGCTTCTTTTTCACATAATTTGTTCAATTCTTTTTTATTTACATAGTGTTCTTATGTAACTTGCTTTTTTCGGCAGTCCCTCTTTTTCATAAAACAAAAAAACTTTTATAAACAGCTATATAAGCTGTAGTAACCAGCCCTGCATTCCAAATCACAAAATGTGATTTAATTAAAATTATTAAAAAATAATGTGATCTAGTTTGCATTTTGTTTAATAAGTGTTAATATCGCCGCATTACTTTTCAAGATGTCAAACACTGGAAAAGTAAGGAAATAAACTTTTATCCAGACTTTTGAGAAAACACTATGAAAAAACT
>Ga0308161_1000682_pt1 | contig 48395 bp, 37 predicted proteins | sample PhyFR2_FD_201034 | JGI IMG/M metagenome (GOLD analysis project Ga0308161, IMG submission 201034) | Phyllosphere microbial communities from UC Gill Tract Community Farm, Albany, California, United States - DLSLF.R2 | ecosystem: Host-associated > Plants > Phyllosphere > Unclassified | place: USA...
GTCGGCCACGGCGCGCTCGATCTTCGCCCGGAACCACCGGTCGTAGTCCTCGGCGGCTTCGGTGGACTCAAATTCTGAAACACGGGGATCGAGCTTGGCCATGCCTACTCCAAGATGGAAAGCTGCCCCGGATTCGCCAAGATGGCATACCGATGGCGGCGGTTGCGAGTGCAATGACCTCCTTGCGGCTAGATCGGCCTGGTGTTCCTAGACCTTAGTAGAAGTCACTGCGGCTTTGTTGGTAGTTCTCGAAGGCGTGCTCGATCTCAGTATCAGTGGGATCTTGGTAGATTGAGCCAGTGGGCTTTTGCAATCGTTGAGCGACACGGTACCACCCCCGAAAATCTTCAAAGGAAAAGACGAAGCCCGACTTGGCAACAATGTCCTCCGGAGAAAACAGGGGTTCGTCCTTTAGCCTTTTCACCACGCCAGCCGCAGCATCGGCTGCCGCGATTGCTGCGCCCTCGCCTCTATCAAGATGGAGGGAAAACGTTGCCGCCCATACCAGAGGTACAGCCTGAGATAACAACCACGATCGGTACTGCGGATCCAAGTAGTCCGCGAGGTCATTCATGCGGCTTCTCTCTCCACACGGTTTAAGAGCCCGGACGCAAGCAAAGCAGGTTTCAACGCATCATTTGCGGCGACGCGAAATATGGTGCCCCTGGCCGGGCTCGAACCGGCACTTGCCGCTTATCTGGCGCTGACGGGATATAAATCCGCTGCTCTACCAATTGAGCTACAGGGGCGTGATCGTTGCGATCACGCCGGTATTCGAAAGCCGGGCTCGTAGCGGTGGTAGGCACTCATGGCTTGAGCATACCATGCGCTTGTTGTCTAACGTGCGGCGCGGCGCGGCTTGCGTGCCGCCGGTGCGGCCGACTTCTGGCGTGACGTGGGCCTCGCTGAGACGGTACGTTGTAACTCTGCTGCCAGGGTGTCGGCTCGAGCTCGCTCGACGGCAGCTTCTCGTAGCGCCTCGGCCAACGCCTGACGGGTGCTGGCTTCTTGCTGGCGAGCGTGCTGTTCAAACGTCTGGCGCTCCCGTTGTGCGCTCGTAAGCTGCTTTAGAAGTGCCTGAGCTTCCTGCCGTGCCCGATCGATCTCTGCGTGCGCCCTATCTTCAATTGCACGCACGTGGTCGGCCTGACGATTGCGCTCGATGGTGATCACAGCCTCACGCTCGCTGTAACGGCCCTGCAGCGCACCAAGCTCTTGTTCCATCTGGGTGCAGCGGTCACGCAAGTCCTCGCGTTGCTTGGTCAGGTCTGCAATTTGAGTAAGCTGTTGATCGCACAAGCGCTGGAGATCGGCCAGCCGCTGTTCTGCGACAACCAGCGACTGCCGAGCTTGGTTGGCAGCAACGGAATGCTGATGAATCTGCGCTTGCCAAGAGGCCTCCCGATTGCCCAAGTCATCTTGTAGTGCGACGAGGTCGGCACGCTGTTGAGCCAGGTTGGCGTCAGCGTGGCGTTGTGCGGCTGCCAGCGCATGCTCCCACCACTGTGAGGCCAAGGTCGCCAGCTCCGCAGGGGCATTGGGTAGCTCAAGTTTGACTTGCTGCGCGGTCAGCCGCTCACCCAATCGTCCCCACCAGGTTTCCAGCCAGCGAACCACGGTATTCGGGGAGCCAGTGCCAAGATGAGCACGGATGCGTTCCACAGTCGGACGTTCGCCAAGCGCCACAAGCGCGTCGGCGGCGGCGTGAACATCTGATTCTGTGATGCCTCTGGCCATTGAAGTGCCTCCCGGATTGGCGCCCTGCCCCGCAGTTGACGTACTCGCGATAAGTGATGATTATCGCTAGTAAGCGCCCTACTTCATAGTATACATTACATAGTATGAAGCGAAATAGCATACTGCCCGCCGTGGCGGCGACGGCTGTAAATCTGGTGCTGCCCGAGCAGCTGGCTCAGCAGGCCGCCAACGCCGTGCGCGAACTGCTCGCCGAAGCGGCCGCGGCCAACACCACCCGCAGCTACGCCACAGCCCTGCGCTACTGGGCCGGCTGGCATCAGGCCCGTTACGGCGTCGAGCTGGCCTTGCCGGCTAACGAGGCCGTTGTGATCCAGTTCCTGGTCGACCACATCCAGCGCAAGAACAACACCGGCCTGGTCAGCGAGCTGCCGCCGGCGATTGACCAGGCGCTGGTCGCCGCGGGTCTCAAGGCCAAGATCGGGCCGCTGAAGCTGTCGACCGTGGTCCAACGCATGGCCGTGCTGTCGACGGCCCACAAGCTCAAGCGCTTGGCCAATCCGTGCGAACTGCCCAGCGTCCGCACGTTGTTGAGCCGAGCCCGACGTGCTGCAGTCAAACGCGGCGAACGCCCCACCAAGAAGACCGCCATCACCCGGGCAGAACTGGAAGCCATGCTGGCCACCTGCGATGACAGTCTGGAAGGCCTGCGTGATCGTGCCCTCCTCTGCTTCGGCTTTGCCAGTGGCGGTCGCCGGCGTAGCGAGATCGCCGCCGCGGATATGCGCGACCTGCGCAAGGTTGGCGAGGATGGCTACATCTACCGGCTTGAGTACTCCAAAACCCAGCAGGCGGGGGTCAAGGTGGATTCGACTCCGGACAAGCCGATCCTGGGCCGCAGCGCCGAGGCGCTGGCGGCTTGGCTTGAGGCTGCAGACATACAAGAGGGGGCGATCTTCCGTCGGATCTGGAAGGCACGGGTCGGCCCCGCCCTTCTGCCGGGCTCAGTGGCCTCGATCGTGAAGCGTCGGGCGAGGTTGGCAGGATTGGAGGGGGACTTTGGGGCGCACAGCCTTCGGTCCGGGTTTGTCACTGAGGCCGGTAAGCAAGGCGCGCCATTGCCTGCAGTCATGGCCATGACTGAGCACCGTTCCGTGGCGAGCGTGATTGGTTACTTCCAGGCCGGAGCAGCAGAAGACAACCCTGCCGCTCGACTACTGAAGTAATTTGAGCCCGACCGTAAAAAAGCGCAATGCGTCCAGAAGCCGATGGACAAAGTTGACCAGCCCATATCGGACCTAACCGGACCATTGTTTGGTACGTTCGAACGACACTGGCCAATCCGCAGATCGCTGTCCCAGACCGGCCATGAACATTTTTCCATCTGCCGCCGCCTTCGCCTAGTTAGCGGCGCAACCACTCGTCGCGGATCTTATCGATCGCTAGATCCTTCCATTGCTGCTGCCAGAGATCCCAATAGGGAATATCAGTCGACGCTGGAGCCACCGTGCAGGCCTCGATCTGGACTACAGACGGCAGGGCGATCGATTCTCCGACCAGCAGCGCCTCGCCCTGCTTGAAAGCCGGCATCTTATCGATGAGCGTCCCCAGCGAGTCCGGCAGCAACTTGCGAACATAGCCTTGGTCGACCGGATTGGTCAGGCGCATTGCGATAAAATTGTTGCACTGTGAAAAGATCGTCTCGGAGATCTCCGAGGGCCGCTGACTCGCGAGAAGTAATGTAACGCCATATTTTCGACCCTCCTTGGCGATGCGCTCGATCGACATCTTCGAGGCGCGGAACTTCGACAGTTCACTATTTGGCACATATTTGTGCGCCTCTTCGTAAACGAGAAGAATCGGCGCATCGTTGTTGATCTTTTCCCGTGGATCGGCGGCGCAACGCAGGCGCTTGTAGAAGTAGCCATGCTCGAAAATCAGGCGCGAGATCAGCGAGACTGTGATGCTCAAAACTTCGAACGGCACGCCGCTCAAATCGATAACGGTCACATTGTGCAGCTTGCCCGTGCTGTAGCCGAGAATGGACCGTAGCGTTTCCTCGAAAGAGATCGACTTGGATTTCTCGCCTAGGAAGAAGTCGAGGCGCCGGTCGTTGATCTTGCTCTCGAGACGGTTCACGAAGTTGGTCAGCCGCCCATAAAGGCTGCCCTGCGTGAGCTTCGGCTGCCCTGCCTTTTCCTTGTTGCTCGAAGCATATACCTCTCCGGTATCGACCATCTCCGTGTTGCGATGGTTGGCGTGATCCAGAACATCGCGAATATCGAACAGGAGCGGTGTGTCCAGGTGGATCCGGTTCTTGTCATCATCTGCTCCCGTAAAGTGCGCCTTACGGCTCTGGATCACGGCATCCTTAAACACGTTGCGCTGATTGTGATCATTTGCCTCGGTGTCGAGGAAGAACTCCTCCAACTCCTCACCGCTCAGCATCCAGTATGGGAGTACCAGACTGGCGCTGTCGATGAAATTCGCCTCCGGAAAGGCCGCACGATATTCTGAATGGATATCAAAAATGATCACGTGCGAGTTGTTCAACGTATAGTCGCCCTTAGCCCCGACCGCCTTCTGAATGATCTTTGCGACCGTGTGGGACTTACCGGAGCCCGTGGAACCGACCACCGCGATATGCTTGTTGAAGAATTTGTTCCCGTCGACTGGAACCTCGACCTCTTTGTTCGTCGCAAGCCTCGAGAAGCAGAAGCGATCCTTCACGGGCAACGAGCTGCCATAGATCAAACGGATATCGTCGATCGACGCCGGCTGGACCGTCTTCGGCGGGATCGCGAGGGCGTCTCCGCCGCGCTCAAACTTCTTATCGCGCAGAATGCCGAGCGGGAAAGCCTCGATCACATAGTCCTGGCTGCCGTCGTCGCGCGCCTGAATCTGGAAGTTCTCAATGATGGCGACCAGTACCGAATTCTCATTGTCGGCGATCTTCAAATAAGAGCCGACGCGTAGAGACTCCTCAGCAATCCTGAAATTCTCGAGGTCATCGACGACGATCTTGACCTTGTTAGGAAAGACAGCGACGACTTCCGCTTTCACCTCACTCATAGCTATCCCCTAAATGATCTTGTCGATATCTTCGTAATTTGGAATCTGGAACCGGATGTGGCTTATGGCGCTATCACCAAATTCTTCAACTTGCTCACTGCGATAGAACTCGTAGATCTCGCGCGAGCGCTGGAACGACAGAAAGGTCTGCCGCGCCTCCGCCAGATCGCAGAATAGCCTCAGGGCCGGACCGGCGTCGGCGGATGCCGGCCGGGAGATCGACCCGGCGTCGAACTTGGCACCCTTGAAATCGTAGCCGTCAACGAAGCGAACGTCTTCGTTGTGCAGCTCCTGCTTGAGACCGGCAAGTTCCCTATCATCGATGCCCACGAGCAGCACGTAGGGCGAAAAGGGCTTTGCATCTCGCTTGGAGAGCTTGGAGTATTTCCGGGAGATGGTCTTCAGAAGCGTTTTGACCACGTTCCGGCTGTATGTGTCGCCAGCCGGGTGAATGATGAAAAGCCGGTCGGCCGGGGAGACATTGACGCCCGCCGCGAAAAACTCGTTGCGTAGCTCGCGATAATATTTGGCTGTACCGAGCTTGGCGATGAACCACTCATCAAAGATATAGGAAGATGTATCTATTCGCTTTATGAAGGCTGCCCTTGTTGTGGCGCGCAGAGCCTCGTCCGGCTCGATCGCCAGTTCCTTGATCACCCGCAGGGCGTTGTTATAATAGAAAAATTCTGCCACGAACGTTGAGCATCCGAACTGTTTGACAAGACTCTCGATGATCGCCTGAAACTGATCCTTGAATTTCGCCGCATTCACGTCGATTGAGAGAACTTTCAGGAATTCTTCAAGCTCCGTGTCACTGACGCCAAGCTCTTCGTGCTTTTTAACCGTCTTATCTTTTGATGCAGTTGTGAGAAAATTTGTCTTGAGGAAGCTGATATCGAATGGGAGCGCCAACTTGTCTTGCCCGGACGCAAAATGGCCGCTGAGCTGGTACTGGATCGCTGGCCGACCGGCGGTGAGGCCCGCTTTATAGTGCGCGAGCATGAACATGATGGCGGGCTTGATAATCGAATGATTATATTCGGATTTTTCGTAATATTTGCACTGGACGGCGGTCGTTTCCGTAGCCGTGTGGATGTCGATATCCTCGATGCATTCGATCGCCACCGAATCATTCGCACTGGATAGCCCCAGGATGCTGAGGATCGAGCGATCGAATTGATAGAAATAGCCAGCAATTGTCGAAACTGCGCTCCGATCGGCCACCATTACCCCCTGCGGTGATCTGCCGCGCGGACACCGCGTCCGCATTCGTTCGTCATCGAAATCCCCATTTTCGGCCTCTCCCTCCCGTTTCTCGATGATCGCATATCGGCGATTGATGACTTCATTGTCACAATGCGATCCGATTTCCAGGGACATGTCGGAAGGCGCGATCACGGCAGGTGAAAAGGACGACCTGCATGCGGGTTGCTGCCTCCGACAGAATCTCGATCATCGTGTCGAGACGGGCATCGTCGGAGTAGACCAGCGGATCGTCCAGTATCAGCGATACGGGCTTTCCCTGCTCCAACAGCATATCGGCGAATGCAATCCGCGTGAGGACAGCAAGCTGCTCCTGCGTGCCACGCGACAGGCTCGCGCAGCTTTCCTCCATGCCCGCACGGATCACGCTTTCGAGACCGAGATCCTCCGAAAAGGTGAGCTCGCATCCAGGCAGGAGACGCTCGATATGACGCTTCGCTCGCGCCGCCACCGGACCGACAAATTTGGCCGACGTCTCGTTACGGGCGGCATCGAGGGTGCTTCGCAGCACCTTCAGCGTTTGAGCTTCATCGGTGATGCGCTGAAGAGCAAGACGAGCCACCTCAACTTCCTCGGAGGCGGCAGCTGTCCGATCGGCGAGGCCGAGCCCGCCCTCGCTCTCGATAGTCCCTTCAAGGCGCGCGATATCGGTCTCCAGCCGCGTTCGGGTTTCTACGGCCGTGCGCTCCCTTGCATCGATCAATTCAATCTTGCGCTTGATTGCCGCAACGTCGTGCGCAGAGGCATCGCGGAGCGCGTCTTCAACCTTGACCGAAGCCTCGGCGGCTTGCTCGCGCGCCTTGGCCAGATTTTCGGTAAGCGTCGTCCATTCAGGTCGTCGCTCGATCGCCTCAAGCGTGCTGACGGCGTTGGCAACATCGCTCGAGGCCCTGGCTTCTGCCGTCGCAAGCGGCGCTTCCTCCTGCTCGGCGCGACGCAGGGCCTCGATGGCGCTATCCTGGGCCCCTTCGGCACGGGCTGCGGCGCTATCGGCCGTATCCATCGCCTTCGTGAGCGCCGCGATATCGGGAAGTTCCCCCTCCCCTATGGCATATTCCGTGCCGAGCTCGGCGATGAACAGCTTGAGCGCGGCGGATCCAGCGGCAAGCTGAAGGACATCATCGGCGGGAGTGGCTGCTTCGATGCGCGCATCCAGGGTTCGCAGCTCCGCTGCGGCATCCCTGGCAATCTCGTTGCGGGCTCTCGCGGCAGCAAGATCGACGACACCGAGATCGTCGAGCGCCGTTTTCCGCTTACGAAGCGCAGACGCCAAGACCTCCGAGGCGCTGGTGGCAGACGCCGACGGCGTGATCTGAAGCTCGGCGGCGCCGAAGCGGATATGAACTTCGCGATCAACGGTGCGCGTGCCGATTGCCATTGGCTCGTCATCAATCGTAATTCCGTCCGCTGAGCCGGACAATGCAATCCGGGTCGCGCCGGCGTTCACCACCGCGCGCGCTTCCGCAACGGCGCGATCATGCGCTTCAAGCGACGTCAGCACTTTCGGGGCGATCGCCGTGTCGGAGAGCGCCTTCGCGGTGCTGTGTTGTTCCTCAAGCTTCAGGAGGTCGGCATGCCGCCGGCGCGCGGCCTGGATCGCGGCACAGCGACGGCTTTGTCGGATCCGCTCTTCGCCTTCAGCCAGGGCCGTTCGCGCGGCCTGGCGGTCCGTGCGTGCGGAATCGAGCGCGGAGCGCGCATCCACCACCTTCTGCTTCGCCGCCGACAATGCCTCGGCAACCCCGAGACGCTGTTCGCTTACCTGGGTCAGTGCGGCGTCGGCATTCATCCGGGCCTGCGTCGCGTCGTCGTGGCGCTGCTGAAGGTCCGCAAGCGCCTTCACCTTGCCGTTGACCGCTTCCTGCTCGGCACGACGGGTGGTGAGGATCTGGGCCGCCGCTCGTGCGATATCGAGCGAAGCAACCAGGCCGCTACGCGTCTGCGCGTCTGTGTTGTCCGACATCTCGCGCTGGATGATCTTCAGGCGGGCGCGAGCCGCCTCGACATCTGAGAAGCTGCGCTCCAGCGTGGCCGATCGATCCGCGGTTTCGCGCGCCGTGGTCTCGGCGGCCTCGAGCCGCTCACGCGCGTCAGTTTGCCGGCCACGCTTCTGGCCGGTCGGTGTCCAGTAGAGCTCATATTGAGCCTCGACCCGATCCCTGACGCGGCGATAGGCAGCGCCGCCCATGATCGATCCGACTTCCGCCTCGAGCGTGGAGGTGATGCTGTCGCGCACGATCTGGCCGGGCGCGGTCACGGACAAGGCCTCGGTCTGGGCGACCCAAAGTAAACCGAGCGCGCCATAGGTCGCGACATCGCCGCCCCGGCTCGTGTCGCGGACCGAGCCGAGCAGCGCATTCAAGCGCGCCTCGGCCTCCTCCCCCTGCGCACGGCCCTGAGGCCCCGAGACCTCGATCGAGGCACTGCGCAAGAAATGCTTGGTCACCGACCAAGGTGTGCCATCGACATCGAAAGCGACCTCGACCTCAGGGCTGACCGCATCGCCGTGTGGGGCGAAGGATTGGGCCAGCTGATTGCGTGTGTTGAAGCGGACGAAGAAGGCCGCGCGCAAGGCCTCGAGAAGCGTCGACTTGCCCGTCTCATTCGGCTCAATGACGACGTTGAGGCCGTCGGTAAGGCCCTCGATCACGACGGGTGCGCGGAATTTCCGGAAATTCTTCACCGCGATGCGACGAATGGCGAAGCTCATGTCGGCTCCTCCCGGCTATATTCGACGAAGAGGCGCTCAAGGGCCCGCTTCGCAACCGCCGCATCCTCGCCGCCGCCTTCGATCCTGGTATTAAGCATCACCGCCGCCGCCCCGAGCATGCCCTCGACGGCCAAGTTCGCAATGTCTTCTTCGCTCGGCCGACCCACCAGATCATCCGCGCGCACGTCGAGATACCGCAGCTGATGGCCGAGATCGTTTTCGAGCCGACCCAGCATGTCAATCCGGTCGCCGAGACTGGTGATACCAGCCAGCGTAAGGCGCAAAAGCGTTGTGGGCGCGTCGATCGCGCCGAGGAGCAATTCGCACTCGGCATCGAACGCTGCCCGGTCACTGACCATCCAGTCCCGCAAAAGCCATTGGAAGCGGCCCGTGCGGATCGGCGTGACGGACGGCTCCACACCGGTCGACAGCTCGACGACAAGGGCCTGTCCGGGATCGTCCCGCTGGAAGCGGTCGACTTCGGGCGTGCCGGCATACCAAGTGCGACCATCGACGCGGAGTGCCCCGTGCCAGTCACCGAGTGCCAGATAATCGAGGTTCGATCGGCGTGCGCGATCGGGCGCGATCTGGTTCCTCGTTTCGCCCTGCGAGCCGAAGTCACGGATCGAACCGTGTGCGAGACCGATACGCAGGGTCGCGCCGGGCGTCTCCATGGAGTCGAAGCGGGCGGTGGGATCTTCGAGATTGTGGCGATGCTCAAGCGGCGCGGGCAGCAGCCAGACGCCGGGGTTCATCTCGACCGGCTCGGGCGTCGACAAGATGGCGATGTTTTCGCTCGCCCGTTGACGGACGCGATCCCATAATCCGCCATTGCGCGCGAAATCATGGTTGCCTGGAAGCAGCCACCAGCGACAGCTATGACGGCTCATCCGGGATATAGCTTGGACAATCGTCCTGTCCTCCGGACCTTCGGTGTCGAAGATGTCGCCGGCAACGACGACGTGCTGTGCCCCGTGTTCGACCGCCGTGCGCCCAAGTGTGTCGATTGCCTCGAACCGCGCCTCGCTGAGGCCGGCCCGGACTTCGGGCTCGAAGTACCGATACGGTTTGCCGAGTTGCCAGTCAGCAGAATGGATGAATTTCAATATGCCCCCCCTGTTCAGGATTTCCCTATCCTCGCTATGCGCGGGAAGTTCTCGGCCGCCGCCGGCTCGATCTTAACCGACGGGACAATGTTCGGCACCCTCAAAAATACTGCTGCCCCTTTGTGGGGGCCTTCCCCCAAGAGTGTCACGTCGCGCTCCCGCTTGCCATTCGCAGGCGATTACCGCCTGAACTGCGAAACGATCCTGAATGACCACCTCGGGTCGAATGCAGCCCTTCCCTACCCTACCCCCGATAAATCTTCCTAGTCCCCTAACCCGGCCGATCTACGCTGTTGGCCGGAAGCGGCCCCCTAATCCTACTGCAACTGTCCACGAAGCCCCAGGCATCCAGAGCAGCCACTGTTCCGTGCTGATCAGAAAACGCTATGGTCGAGTGGAAAGGTTGGAGAAGTTAAGGATAGAGCTGAAGTCGACGTGGTCCATGCCAAGCCGCCATTCAGACATGGCCTTCCTCCATGGTTCCGTGCCAGCCAAAAACGCATCCTTTGACTCCGCGCCAATCAACGGCAAGATCCGAGAAAAGTATGTGGAAGATGCACTGCGAGCGAATATTTCAAGAGGTGCATACTTGGACGCGTACACTGGGGTGACGGCAAGCCACCAGGCGGAGCGATCAAGGATGCCAACGGTTCTGAGCCAGATGATTACATCTGCTTGAGCAAGTGAGTCGAACTTCACCCCGGAGTCCTTACTGCGCGAGTTGAGAAGATACGCTCGAGCTGACACCTTATGGAGATGCTGAGAAAGCCGACGTTCCGACTCCATATGTCCATATAGCTGCCAATAGCCTTCAAGCGGCTGACGATCTAGGCCCGATGCGCGAGCAAAGAAAACTGGGCTAATGAACTCCCACACGGCTTCGATCCTGCCGCGATCCAGCAATGCGGCGACGAAGTATAGAAAGAGCTCGCCTACTAGAAAACGAACTGGATCGCGCCTGTTGTCCAAGCGCCCCTGAGATACACTTTGGCGCACAGCGGGTTCCATGCAAGACTCGAAGAAGCGCCTCACGCAAGCGATTATCTCGCCGCCAGCGTTATACTGTGCGATGAGGTGGAACATTCTGATTAACTCATTTCGAGCGGGCACCGTTCTCTCGATGGCGTCAAGGAGAACGGGCATATCCAGATCTACATCTTCCGCCACCTCGAACCTCTCCACAGCGGCAGCGTACTTTTCAAAGTACTCCTCCGTAGCCGCGACAGAAAAAACTTTTCCATTTCGAATCGCTTCTTCCGCACGATGCCTCTGTACTTCCGTGCCCAGCGAAGATTCTGCATCTTCAGTGAGAAATGCCGGCCGGTTGCCCAGAGGGGGCTTTGGGTTCAACGGCTTGCCGAAAGCCCAGCGCAGAAGCCGCTCGAACTCACCACCGCTTGTCGCTTCATCGCTAAGGTCGATATAAATTCTTCCAGCGTAGTACGCAGGTATGTACGGGTTGCCGCTTTCATCGCGAGTAGGCACCACTAATACGAACTTGCCTTGGCTCTGCGATTGATAGACTCTTTGCGAAATGATGGTGGTCTCAGTGCCTACTCCACCTTCTCGCCCATCGGCCTTCTTGGCGTATGTCTCGTCTGAGATCATTGCGACATGGGTAACTTCTGGGTCGGTTACCATCTGCTCCATGAAGGCAATGGAGTCCTGTCCCTCCACCAGGTCCCATTTGTCTAGAATTACATCAACACCATTGCCGCGAAGTCTCTCGGCCAAATCGAGCACCCATGCCTGATGGTCCATTGAGGACCAGCTGTAGGATATGAAAAGCTTAGGAGCACCCTGAGACATTGTCCGCTTCCTTGTGATTATCACAAGACGAAAAGTTGATTCGATCATACCGCCAACGGGGCCACGAGCCCCTCCCCCTGCAACATGGTGTAGCCGAGCCACGAACGCACTGGAGTCAGAGCGAGACTCGCCAGCGCCTTAGTACAAGCCATCCTCACATGTCAGCAAGGCAGACTTGCCGCTGAAACGACAGCGGACCTCTCCCGACTCCGCACGCTCCTGAGGCAGTCCAGCCGGCCAAAAACTGCCCCTACCCCCGATAAACCTGCCTAATCCCCTGCCCTGCCACATGTCCGCCATCGGCCATAGCTAGTCATGAGCCACGAACCTACGAACCACTCCTGCAGATTGTGAGCAGTCGGTCGCTCCTCCGAAGCTAAGCACCTGCTGCTGGCCGGGACGGGACATCAAGCTTCGAAGGTCATCGGCTGCTTTAGGGCGCTCGGTTGGTCGCCTGCTATGTCTGGCGGACGTATTTCGGCCGCCGCGGAGGATGCTTTTTCTGCTCGCTAAGGCCGGCTTCGAGCGAGTACACAGCGAGCTGCTACGGCGCACGGCTGCGCATGCCGCCTTGCGTTATCAGGATTGGGGGTTTTTGATCACCTCACGCCTGCAGAAGGTGCGCTTTTACTGGCAGCACATGGTGAACCCCAAGCGGCGCCACGGCATGGCAAGCAAAACTTCGCCGGTCGAGTTCGAACGACTCTATTTCCAGCGGCTCGAAGGTGTCTAGGAAATCGGGGCGATTCAGTTAACAATGTAGCCTCCTACGAGCGCTCAAACCGGTGGGACAAGCCCAGCGGTCCAATCTAAGCCATGTCGACATTAAAGCCTAATAGCTCCAAACTCATCTTCACGGGCACAGTTCACCCCATCCACTTCAAAAATTTGTCGGGTCGCGACTTCGAGCGCATGATCTTCGCAACGCTCTTGCGCATGCGGGCATGGCGGTCGCTGAACTGGCACGGGCAAACCGGCGGCGACAAGGGGCGCGACATCATCGGCGTTTGCGAGGATGAACATGGCAACGAGGCCGCTGTCGTGGTCGCGTGTGCTAACTGGCAGAAGTTCACGCTGGCCAAAGCCAAGAAAGATATCGACCGACTTACGAGCACGCAAGCTACGCCGCCCCATGAGGTCATCGTTATAGCCGGGGGGGACGTGAGTGCCGAGACCAAAGACAAGTGCAAGGCCCACGCGGAATCCAAGAAGATCAAGATTTGCCAGGTATGGTCTGGCTCGGATTTCGAGGAGCACCTGCGCTTTCACGCGCCGTCAGTCCTTAACCGCTTCTTCAACGGCGACCCGTTGCCCGACGACGAGGCGGAGCTTCACAAGTTCATGCTGGAGCTCGATCCTGCGACCGAGAAAGAGGCTGGTTTACTTGTCGCGCGGCTGTTCAACCGGCCTGCTTTTCAAACGCCAATCCACTGCGAGAGCTCAATGCCGGCATTCAGGCAGGCCATCGGGGACACCATTGGGGCTCTTAACACCGGCATTTGGCGCGACCGTGAGGGGGCGATAATTTCGCGCGTGCCGCCAAGCCACGTCTTCCCGGACGCGCGTGTCTCGAGGGGGCTCGCGAGTTGCTCGAAGAAGCTCAACACGCTGCGCATGACGCTCGACGAAGGCATCAAGGCGAACGCCATCCGGCCCTGTGAATCCAACAACCCGCTCTGCACGACCTACATGATCGACCAGCCTTACCCTCAGCGGCTCGAGCAGGAGCGAGCCGAGGCGCTTCGGCAGGCCGCTGACGCTCTCGCCCTGCTGGGCGTTCAACAATTCTGACCAAGCGCTTGTGTGGCGAGGTCGAAGAGGCCGAACGCGTTGGCTTCGCACGGCGGCTATTTGTATCGCTCGGCCAATGTTGTATTCGAAGAAGCCGCAGAACAGGTCCGCGATCACCTTGACAACAGGCAGGCAGATTCGCTTCGCGGTAAAGCGGGCGAGTGGGTTGCGGACATCGCCAACGGGAACCTTGACACGCTTGCCTTCAAGGCCGAGAACCTGCCGGGCCGTAGGCCTTGGCTGCACCTGGTGGATGCTGGTGCGTTTGCCCGGATTCTGCTGACGGACGGCTGCATTCGGCGTTCTGTCGCCGACGCACTGGAGAGTCGGTATGCCGGCGACGGCGAAGGGGAACTGGAGCCGGAATGGACATGGCTTGACCAGCTCGAGGAGGTGATTGATGCGGAGGCGCTCCGCCTGCCCTTCCCGTAACGACACATTGTGTCTGGCGATTTCTCGAAGACATTCGCTTACATCGGGACGCAGGTTGAGTACGGCAAGCAGCACCTGCAACGTGTCCGCGATTTCGCGGCTCAGCTGCTAGACGAGCCGGTGGCTTGATTCGACGGCGGATGTAGAGGTTGCTGGTGATGAGCCGCCCTGATGCGTTGGGGCGGCATGCTTGGTTACTCAGCCCGATTGGGCACATTTTTTGAGATCGGGATGACGGTGGAACGGATTGTGGGGGTGGCGGCACCAAGGTCGTGCGTCCAATTTCCATTCGCCAGAAGCACCGCAACATGGACACACAGGGGAAATTACATGGAATTTGTGGGTCATCCACTCACCGGCGCAATGCTTCACAACGTCGCCAAGACGGCACTGACGGACTGCACCGAAATCCGCGCTGCCGTTCCCTACGTCCAGCACGGCGTGTACGACATTCTGCTTCTGGACGACTGCAAGCGCTCGAAGAAGAAGCTCACCTTTTATGGACGCGACGACACCACAACCCCTATCTCCACCAAGGTTCTGAAATGGTTTCTGGACCACAGGAGCCCGAATCTCTCCTGCCGCTTGGTACCACATTGGCTACACGCGAAAGTCATCTGGTGGGTGGATAGCGGCGTCTACATCGGTTCGGCCAACTTGACCAACCGGGCGTGGTTCGAAAACTTCGAGGCGGGCTTGTACCTTTCACACACGGAGATTGAACAGGCCGGCCTGACACCTGAGTTGGAGGCCTTCTTCAACGGGCTGGATGAGAGGTCGCAGGACCTTACCGACGAAGACCTGAAGTTCCACCTGGAACTTGAGAAGCGCCGGGAAAAGCTCCTGGCTCAGCTTCGCCAACTTGAAACCGATGCGCAGAACAACCATCCCACGTTGAAGAACACCCAGTCCGCCATCACCGTGGACGGTCGTAAGACGGCGGAGCGCCGCAGCGCAACGTTCCGCACAGAGTGGAACCACACCCTGCAGAACATCCGCAACATTGCCCGTCGGGCCGCCCTGCCTGAGAATCGGCCAAATTGGATGGCCGCTGATATTCCGGAGGGCGTGCAGGCAGACCAGTTCCTTCATGCGTACTACTACAAGTCGGTCAAGCCGCACCTTGAGAAGGACGCCTATGCGCGTGAGTTCGAGAAGCACAGGCGCAACCCCGAGGCTGCGCTGACCCACGCGCTGGCATGGTGGAAGCACGCCGACTATGACTACGAGCACGAGAAAGAGCGCGTGGATGTCGTCTGCAAGCGGCTTCGCGAACTAATGGCCAAGGATCGCATTCTGACGCTTACACAGGCCGAGTGGGTGGAAGCCCTGTCCGGTGTCTACGCGTTTCGGGAGCACGTGATCAAGATGGGAAACAACGACCTTGGACTGGGCGCCGCGCCCGGTAGCGAAGCCAAATACGTGCGCATGGCGGAACGGCTATACAGCGAGCGCAGCCTGAGCGGCAGGTTCAGCGCCATACAGGTGGTGAACCATGTTATATGGGGGCCGGGGGATGTCGCGGACCGCATCTGGCAGGCTGACAGTGCGGATCGCGACTTCAAGGTGTGCCACTTGGGCAAGAGCTTCTACGGCGAGCTGGTTGGCTGGGCCCGTCCTGATGAGTACCCGCCACGCAACTCTCGGTCGTCCAAGGCGCTGCGGTGCCTGGGCTATGACGTGAAGATCTATGGCTGATCAACTTCAACGCTCGCACAGCGCTGAGTACTCACCAGACATAGATGGGCGGCCTGGGCCGAAGGATAATGCGCTTGCTTGCGATGTCGTAGTCCGCTTCGGCGTACGAGAAATCTCTTGAGTCCGTTGAAACTTCGTTGGAACCCGCAAAGTTGCTGAAGCGAACGGAAACCGCTTCGGTGTTGCGCGTCAGATCGACGATTATTTCGTCGTTCCAGTCGACTTCACCAATCTTGGCAGGCTCGTCAGACCTTCGATTCTCCTTCTGGCACTCAGTCCACGCCATCAGCACGGGCTAGGTGCCCTTGTTGTGCCCCCGACCCACGAGCCCATGTATCTGACCAAGCAGGCCACGTCCCTTGATTAGTTCAGTGACGGCCGCTTGGTGCTAGGCCTTTCCTCGGACGATCGGCACAGCGACTACCCCATGCTCGGCATCGACTATGACAGACTGGGTGACCGCTACCGTGACGCATGGTCTGTCTTCCGCACGCCTCCCCTACCCCCGATAACGCCTCCTAATCGTTGGGCTGGAACTCACTTGGGCACATCACGGTCCAGCTCCTCGTCAATGGCAGCGAGGATCAGCTTTCGCTGCTCAATGCCAGTCATCACTCTGACCAGGTTGCGTAGCATCCGGAGGTCCTGGCGTCGTCCCAGGCTGTCGCTCAGCTGATGAAGCACTTTGGCACTCCCAACGGCCTTCTTAGCCTTGCTAGCTGAGGAAACATCCATGCCCAGGCTTTGCATGGCTTCTATTTGCATGCGCAGCCGGCGCACCGTCCTTCGCCATCGATGGAGGACTTCCGCATCGTCCGAGCCAGCCGCCTTCTTTTGCGCCTTCGCCAGCCGTCGCTCACTGCGCTTGTAACCAGCCCAGATCGCATCGCGTTTCACCTCGGCCCAAGGTTGCATCCCCAGCAACTCAGCCACCTTCTGAACTGCAGTCCGACGACGGGAGAAGCCCGGATCCTTGAGAAGCGCTGCGGCAAGCACATGCTCACGTCGAACCTCCAGCCGCCGCCGCACCGTTCCCCACGGCAAGCCTGGACTCTTCTTCTCCATCCATCGCGCCGAATCGACCACCACATGGCTGTCCCGCAAAGCTGAGAGGCCCTTTCCAATCCTACGGAGGCGCTGGTCCTCTGTCGTCAGATCCAGAGCGGTGACATCGAAAAGCCGCAGCAGAGCCCGCAGGCGTCGGATACCTTTGCGCGCGGTATGCACCGCTTCGTGGACGCCGGTCCCCGGGATCAGCGCTGCAACGATGTCTGAGCATTCTTGATGCGCCAACTCCACCGCTTTGGCGCCAACGCCTCTGACTGGCATCTCTACCTCTCCGGAGGTCTTTCAGGAACAGTACTCTAACCCCCATTCCTCCTGCGCCTGCTGATGCCGGCCGATAACCCGGCTTCGCAAGACCGTGGAGGCGATCGCCGGCGCGCCGGTCGAGCGTGGCACAGTGCAAGCTTGGGCACTGCGCGTGGGCATGAGCGAGCATACCCTGGCGTACCTGCTCATGCATCAGACCGGCATCAGCTTCGGTGCTGGCGCCAGCAGCTTCACCTGATGCTCGCTGTCAAATGGTTGAGCACGCGGCTCGTTACAGAAGATCGCCGATGACTTGGGCTACGAAAGCGCAGGCAGCTTCGTCACGATATTCGGCAAGCCGCTGGGCATCTCGCCTGGCCGCTACATGGCCGAGCGGCGCAATCTCTCATGACTGGCATCCGGCACCTGGCTCCTTATTGCCCCCCGATAAATCGATCTAATCCGCTACTCCTGCTGTCTGCTTTCGGCCGATTACGGGCACTTAGACGGGCAGCGACTGCCTACAACGTCTCGGGCGATTCAGACCAGCAGGCAGGCTCCTTAAATTGCGCGAGCATGAACCCCGACTGTGCAATGATCACTCAAAATATGACACGCGCCACGGCAACCAGTAGCAAGGAAACTGCCTACGGCAACTACCACAGAGACAGCAATTGGACGACGTCATGCGGGTCCCTACCGAAATCTATGTTGGAAATTTCAAGCTGGAAGATGCGGCAGAAGCTATAGGGCAGCTATCCATCGCCGGAAGTAGATCCGAGTTGGTGCTTAGCACTAGCTTTGCGGTAGATATGGAGTCACTACCTCATGAACTATATGGAAGATCGACAAAGGGCGAGGCGATCAGCTGCATAGGCTGCATCCCACGCGGTCAGACCAACACGATCCTAGGCGAAGAGAGCAACTACACGTCATCCACCTTGTTTCCTCACTACGTTGTAATCGGGAGAGAGTGGATAGATCGGAGTGCCGCAGACATCGACTCAATCTCCTTCACCACAGAGGAGCTGGGAGCACTTGTCGGCGATCGTCTTTCGTTTGGCAGGGTGTTTCCCAAACGTGAAGACCTGAAGGCCATGATAGGAAACTCCCGGGAAGAGGTATTCGATGGCGCGCAGGTGGCGTACTTCAATGGAAAGACAACGATTGCAGAGCTGGAAACCGATCTGGGCCGCATCAGCATCTTTAACAGTCCCAGTGGAGGATCTGGTACAGCTCACGGCGTAGGCATCAAGAACGTTGTACGAATCAGTGTGGATATGAGTGAACCAGTTACGCTCAACGAAGCAGCTACCCGCATACTCGTGATCCTAAGATTCCTAACAATACTAAGTGGTAGACACCAGACAGCACACCAGTTCTCTGCACGCAGGCTCTCGCAGGACCGGTCTTCTTTGCCGGACACGGTTCACGTCTGCATGGCGCGCGCGTCATCCGACGAGAAGCTTCCCGGGTCGCTTCGATTTGACCTTCCACTAGATGCGGCGACGCGAACGGTAGAGTTCTGCAAGGTCATGTCATCTTGGATCGCGAGGGATCCTAAGAGGCTCCCTGCACGCGTACAGCACGCTAACGGCATAGAGTACGGCAACCGTTACACCACCAATCGCCTGGTAGCAGCGGCGAACATGTTCGATCTTCTTCCCAAAGAAGATTGCCCGCAACCACCAGAGCTACCAGCCGATTTGTTGGCGGCTGTCAGTCAGGCCAGGCTGATATTCCGGGATCTCCCCGTCTCACCACAACGCAACTCAATGCTCCAAGCCATCTCAAGGCTCGGCAGTTCGACACTTACATCAAAGGTTAAACATCGGGGCAAGCTCCTACTACGCAGTCTGCAACCGTGGTTCCCGGAGCTTCTGCAAGTTCTGACACTAGCAGTGAAGTGCAGAAACTACTTCGTGCATGGCCCTTCCGACGATCTAGACTACGGAAACGTCTATCCCTTCCTGCCATTCCTCACTGAGGCACTGGAATTTACATTCTCTGCATCTGAGCTAATAGAGTGCGGCTGGGATGTCGAGAGGTGGTCTACAGCCACACATACAATGAGCCATTCGTTCACAGAGTTCCGTGCGTCCTATCGCGAGAAGATTAAGGCACTTGAAGCGGCTGGACTTGTTAGAACGAAATAGGGTACTGAGTTCTGCCGAGCGCGACTTAAGGGCACCTCTAATAACCTCAATTCCGAGAATTGCACGCTAGGCACATCAATCACTTGCGAGTGCCTAGACAAAGCTTTTGGGGGTTATTAGAGGTGCCCTTAAATCGCCCAGGACGCCTTGGATAGACGCAGACCCCTTGAGTGTTCGCTATCGACCAAGAGCGGACCCCCGCCCTACCCCCGATAGACCTGGCTAATCCCACGCATTGTCGACATCTACTATCGACCAAGAGCAGACGTTGACCATCGCTTGAAAGCCATGCTTCGCGACCTCTGATATGCTCAGTGCACGGGAATAGACCCTGCGTCGTCGCGACGACGGGGCGACCTGAGGACTATTATGGCGTCGCTGCAACAACGATTGGCCGACCTGCTGTTGGCCCCTCGCGAGGATCTCGATTGCGAGATCAAGAACTGGCTCGACCTCGTGAACTCGACCGATGCCAAGGCCACGTTCGCCAAGGCGGTGCTGGCGCTCGCCAACCACGGCGGCGGCTTTGTAGTCTTCGGGCTGGCGCAGACCACGACCGGTTTCACCGAAGCGCCGGATCGCCCTGCCACCCTGAATGGCTACGACCAGGACCTGATCAACGGCATCGTTGCGAACTACTGCGATCCCGCGCTGCACTGTAGCGTTCGTTTCGTAACCGCCCCGGATGGTGCCCTGCATCCAATCGTGACTGTCCCGGGAGGCCATCGCATGCCCGTGCGGGCCAAGCGGGCCAGCCCCGACAACAAGACGGTGCAGAACAACGCGATCTACATGCGCCGGCCGGGACCGCGCAGCGAGACACCGCAGACATCCCAGGACTTGGACATGCTACTGGCACGGTGCCAAAACAATCGCCGCGACGAGCTGTTCGACCAGATCCGCGGCTTGATCGCCGGCGCCGTGCCGCCGGCGCCGCCGGCACCCGAACCCGACCGCTTGGGCGAGTGGATGGAGCGCTGCCGCGCCCGCTGGTCGCAGCTAGTTGACTCGGTGCCCGCCGACACCGGTCCGTGCATGCCACACGGGCGCTACAGCATCGGCTACGAGATCATCGGCGACAGCAAGCCAATCACGCTCGGCCAACTGCCGGACGTGTTGCGCACCAGCGTCGTCCGCCATACCGGTTGGCCCCCGTTTTGGCTTCCCACCCGGCCAGGGATTACGCCCTACGCGATGGACGGCGCCATCGAATGCTGGATCGGCGGTGACACGGAGAATCCGCCCAAGCAGCGCGACGCCGCGCACGCCGACTTCTGGCGCATCGCCCCCTCCGGCTTGGCGTATCTCATCCGTGGGTACCAGGAAGATGATCTTGGCGATCGACAAGGCCGTACGACCTATCCGCCGGCCGCCGCCTTCGACCTGGTCATTCCCGTGTGGCGCATCGGTGAGGCATTGCTTCACGCCGAACGGCTTGCCGCTAACCTGTTCAACGGGCCGACGACAATCAAGTTCACCGTGACCTACGAGGGCCTGGCGGGCCGGACGCTAGTGACACTGGACGGACGCCGCGCGCTCTTTGAAGGTCGGACCGCTCGTCAGGACCAGATAACGCTGACTACGCACGTTGATGCGCAGTCCATCGGGTCCAACCTGCCCGAGATCGTGCAGCCGTTGTTGGAACCCCTCTACTCCCTGTTTGACTTCTTCGTGCTGCCTGCCAACCTGGTGACCGAAGAGCTGGCGCGCATGCGCTCGGGGCGCAGCTGATGCGCCTGCATCAACGCGCAGTGCGTCCTGCCAGAGACCCGATCCCAAAATGCTGCCGAGGATCGACGTGTTCGGTACACCCTACGAAGATCAAAGACCAAAGGGGACCAGACCAAAGGGGACGGAGAGAATTAAACGAACTCCGCGTAAGTCACGAACTATCGTCCGTGCGTCGTCCGTCACCTAGACCGGCACCCCAATTGACGAATTAGGATCAATCCCCTCCGTGTCCTCTGATTCGTTCAGCCAGAGCTACAAGGAGGCCTAGCAGTACCTTACATGGGGGTTGCATCAATTGAATGCATTCGAGCCTTTCGTCATCCGCACCTGCGAAGGGCCCTCCAGGGTGCGGCCGCGCATCCGCGGCTACGACCCGAGACCGGGCCAGCCCTTCGCGCCCTTCGAGATCTATGATCCTTTCGGACTCCGCAACGCGATCATCCCGGTGTTCTGCCAGCAGGTGGGTGGTCGGATGTATGGCGTCGGAACCGCATTCCATGTCGATGGCTTCGGCAACTTCCTCACCGCCTACCACGTGATCGACTTCGTCGAAAAGCATCTTTTCGGTCGCCCGATCCTGTTCCTGAGCATGCATGCGGTCGTGTTCGGAACGATCAACATTCCGCCCGACTGTTTCGTGCCTGCGGACGAGGTGATCGCCTCGATGATGGAGTCCGACGATCCGATGGCAGCGCTGCGTGGCCAGGCCTCCCAGCGACCGGCCATCGACGTGGCTTTGCTGAAGCCCGAACCGATCGGTCCAGGCGCACGGCCACCACAGACATTGCCGATACGGACAAACGGTTGGGCGCCGAGAATAGGCGAGATTGTTCTTGCGGTTGGCTTCCCACAGTTAGATCTCTCGGAAGTAGACGTTGCCAAGCAATCGTCCATGCTCGACGAAGGAATGTATGGTGCCTATGGCCGGATTGTCGCGATCCATGAGAAAGGGGTTAGTAGATCGAATCTGAGCCCGGTGTTCGAGGTGGAGAGTGATTGGCCCGGGGGTATGAGTGGTGGACCGGTGTTCAACCGCGACGGCGAGGTCGTTGGCATGGTGAGCCGGTCGCTGCGCGCCGAATCCGAGCATGCCGGCACCGGGTACGCGGTGCATTTCAGCTTGGCTCGCGACATCGAACTACTGACGCCGAACGTGGATAGTTTCAATCCTGGTTGGCGCAAATGCTGGGGCGTTTTCGCCTCGGTGCCCCCCCAACCAATCACTATGCACGCCACGAAGGAACAAGCCGAAGCCGCTGCATCGAGGCTCGAGGGACCCGCTGATGTCCGACCGATCACCAATCGGATCGGTACCACTGATTTCGTGGATCTGAGCGTCTGAACGGCACGATGCGGCCTGCCGACGCGTAAAGCCGACGGGCAGCTCGATCAGAACGACACCTGTGTCCTTGACCGCCTTTTCGCCAGCCTTGCCGAAGCTCTCGAGGGCTTCGCCGGTTGCCTTGGCAGTCTCCTCTCCGGCCTTTCCCAGGCCTTCGGCGGCATCACCCACGCCCTTAACGGCCCGCTCTGCTGCGTTTCCCGCTTCTTTACCGACCTTCTCGGCAACGTTGCCCGCACCTTCCGCCGCGTCCCTAACTACATCCCCGACGACCACGGACGGCTTAGTGATTTTGTCTCTGAATTTTGTCCACTTGCTCATGATGCTTCCTCATCGCTCGTGTTCGCTAGGCGGAGAGGACAACGGATACAAAGTTGTCATCGTCCGGACGGAACTCAAGGGTGTAACCGTACTCGTCGGGCGGATACTCCTCGACGATCTTGTCTGTCGACTCGGTCTGGTTCGTGGCCACGATGCGGATCTCGCGGTTCTGATCCTTGGCAGACTCCACCAGCCAGATCAGCGTTGCCAAGTCGGGGTTATCGTCCTTGCCGTCGGCGGAGACCACATAGATATCGGCAGTGACCTTGTCGAAGAACTTGCGAGTTACATTCCGGTTGCTTCCATGGTGTGCAAGCTTGATCAGCTCGAAATGCACCTTCCCTGCCGCATCGAGAAATCCCTGCGCTTCCAGACCTTTTAGCGTGTGATCGCTTCGCGCATCGCCGGTAAACAGTCCGCGCTTGCCGTCGGCTTCCGCAACAAAGCAGATGCTGCTCAGGTTGGGAATACTCTTGTCGAGATTGGCCAGCACGCGCGGGCTCGCTGTCGCGATCGCTTGCTCGTTCGCCTCAAGCCAGTCTTCCCACTTCGCCTTCAATTCGTCCAGGTTGGCCTGCGTCGGCCCAACAATTGTGACGTTGAGGTTTCCGAAAGTTGCCGGGTCCGGGCAGGCCTCGACCACGATCGGGTCCTGGAAGTCCTGATTCAGCGGGATCTCCAGGAACAAGGCCTCGCGTCGAAGCGCTGCGCCCTCCGTGACGCCCAGGATCGCCGCGCCGGCGTGGTTCATGGAGGCCATGGCGTTGAGCGTTTGCAGTTGGGCAATGCGCGGTGCCATCGCGCCTTTGGGGTCGAGCGTCGAGGTGAAGGAGTTGTGCCAGAAGCCTCCGATGGTGACGAGCTCGTCCTCTTCGGCATCACGTGACGCGCGAAGCTCGGCAAGCATGTCCAGCAGCCCATTGGTGTGGTCGGTGTCGACGTGACTGAGAACCATGCGCTCGATTGCCCCACCCTTCGGTACGACGAGCTTCTGCAGCGCGTCCTTCAGGTATGGGGCGTAGTTTTCCGAGGGCCCCCCGTCGATCAGCATGAATCGCGACGCCCCGGGCGAGCCGTACTCCAACACTAAACAGTCGCCGAACTGGGCCTGGACCGCATGGACGATGAACATGTTGGGCTCCTAGAGTTTGGATATCGACAGGATGCCGTCGCCAAGGATGACGAGCGCAAAGTCCTGGGGTGATTTGAGGATGTTCGCAGCGATGACTTGGATGCGATAGGTACCGGGGGGGGAAGAATCGAGCCTGACAATTTCGACGTTGTTGTCGGGGTCCGGGATCTTCAGGCTGTTGGGCAGCGCTTGGTTGCCCAGCACTTTCGTCAGATCGGGACGCTCGAGGAAGAGATTGAGGTTGTTCTGCAACGCCCGTGCAGGATGGTCGGTGTAGGCCAGGCACACACGCAGGTTCGACGTACCGGGTCCAAGTTGCAGTTCATAGCGACGCGTCTCGCCGGTACGCTTGAATCCCGCGCCGGCTTGCCAATCGTCTTCAAACTCCAAACGCACCGCTGGCGCCATGGGATTCGGAAGGGATCCGGCGACATCGACGCGGCCGAACCCTTGGTGAAAGTTGGGCGTTCCCGGCGCCGGCGCTAGAGCGTCAGCGCCTTTGAGCCAGCGCGTGCCGTTGATCAACGTCGCCTTGACCAGCGCCGCGCTCGGCGGGTGCTGATGGGTTGTTTCGTAGTACTCGCGCACCAGCGCTGCACACCCAGAAACCAGTGGCGCGGCCATGCTGGTGCCGCCCATGTAGCCGTACTTAGGCTGGCTCGGCACGGCGCCCCAGAAGTGACGTAGCGGTGCCAGCGACGAGCGTGCCGAGACGATGTCCGTTCCTGGCGCCACCAAGTCCGGCTTGATGCGCCGATCGTCGCACGGCCCACGGCTGCTGAAGGCGGCGATGCATTCAGGGTTGCCGGAGACGGTTTCGTTGGCGATCGGAGGATGCGGAAACTCGGCCGGCCACACCGCGCCGTAGGCGTACTTGGAGTAGCCCCCGTTGGTGCGATCGCTTCTGCTCGCCCCTACCGTCAGCGCGTTCTTACTGGACGCTGGCGAGCCAATCGAGAGCCAATCCACAAAACCGGCCTCGGCATTGAGCGGGTTGGCACTGTTCCCCTCGTTGCCTCCAGAGAACACCACAAGCATGTCGCGCCGCTTGGCCACGAACTCATCGACTTCCGACGAGCTCATCGTGTAGCGCGATTCGGTCGCTGATCCCCAACTGTTGTTGTGGATGCGAGCGCCCTGCAGGTAAGCTTCTTCGAACAGGTCACCCAAGTCCACCGGAAGGCCGGCGAGCGAGCCGTCCGGCGCAAGCAAGGCTTGGAAGTACAGATTTGCGCCGGGCGCGGCCCCGCGGTACTGGCCGCCCGACGCCGAGCCATCGCCCAACACCGAGCCCGCCACATGTGTTCCGTGGCCATGCGGATCGTCCGCCGTCGGGGCGCCCTTGGGAACGGCCGCGACAATTCGACCGGCAAAGTCGGGATGCGTGGCGTCCAGGCCGGTATCGGCGACGGCCACGATCTGCCCAGCACCGGTCTGCAGGATGGGATGGGGCGCCGACGCCACGGCGTCGATCGCCATCAGCCGGCGCGCGACATCGTTGTGAAACTTGGGAGGAACGAACTCTTCCAGGCGAGCGACGCCATCCAGCCCCGGGATCTGCTTGATCTCCGGAGAATCAGCTAGCAGATGGATGCGGATCTTTCGCCGGCTGGATCCGGCGATCGCAATGCGGCGACGAACCAGCCATGTGTGGACGGCGTCGAAGTCCTCCGGCTGGTTGAGCCGGATGTCGAAGGTCAGCATCTGCGTGGGCCGCGCGCCCTCCTCGGGCCGGGCGCGTTCGAAGATGCGCGAGGTCAGATCCGGCCCGGAGTCCTGCGGTTTCATGGGGCGAAGCTCGCGCACGAAACCGAGTTCACTGATGCGCGGAATCTGCTCCGGGCGGATGCGCACCTTCAGCGCGCCATTGGGCTGCCGCTCCAGCGCATGGACGCCGGCGTCGGCCAGTCGTAGACGCCAGGGCTCCAGCAGCGGACCATCGAGGGTCAGCAGATAATACCTCGGTCGGCCATGAACGACTGAGCGGCGCGTCGAGAACGGATCACTGCCCCGGAGCCAGAAGTCCGTGGTCCGCTTGAGGTTGCGGCGCTGCTCGTCCGTTGGCTCAGGCACCTCTTCGACCACGAGGCCGCGATCTCGAAGCGCCTGGATGGCTTGCTCGTCCCCCGACCCGATGACGATGCTGTCGCTCGTCTCTGCTCGATCCAAAGTCTGGGCCGCAAGGGTGAGCTCGTACTCGTGCATCACGTAGACAATTACGCGTTTAATCGCCATGCGCATCCCCCAGTCTTGCCCCAGTCAGCGTAATGGAACATTGCGCCGCCAGCGTGACGCTGAAGTGCCCCGCTAACGCCCATCGGTGTGCCCCCAAGCCATCCGGCTGCGGCCTGAGGTCGCATTCTCATAAGACCCTAAACGCAGTCACGCAAGTTGATAGGACACCCCCCGTCACGCGACATAAATACTTCACACGATGAAAGGCGACCCGGTGAAGCGCGCCGATCAGCTGCTTCGGAGGCGCGATCAGCCCGGATCCAAGCCCAGGCGCCAGCGTAGCTTGCGGTTGGAGGCTATCAGCTTCTCGATCCGCGCGGTGTCGATCCCGACACTGCAGCAGGTGCAACTGGAACAACGCCTTGAGCTTGGATACCAGCGGCAGCAGCTCCTCCCGGCGGGCGGCACGCGCCGCGAGCGCCGGGTCGTAGTGCGTGAGTTAGTTGAGCGTATCGACCATCTTGTCCACGAACTCCTTGCGCGCGTCGGCGTTGCCGAAGTGCGTCGGGATGTACCTAGGGCGCGGAATGTCCGCTTGGGGTCGAAAGTGGACCTCCTTACCCCCGATAAACATGCCTAATCCACCACCCAGCGGGGCATCCACCGGACCGACGTCCCGCCACCTTAGCGGACGACTGTAGCGCTAAAGGTGGGGGCAATGAATGCGCCAATGTTGCCGCACTTCGCGCATACGCTCACTCGTGAAGGAACAGCGTATCGAGCTTCTGTGTGAGAAGCCCTTTTTCAACTAAAGCCTCGCACCGATCCAGAATGAGCCGCCGCAACTGGGGACTCGTGCTCCTGTAGCCAAGCTTGCGAGACGCGTAGTGAACCAACTCTTCCGGCTTGGCGCCCAGGTTCTCCCTGACGATTCCGACCACGGCGACATCCACTTCGCTTGGCGGCAAAAGCTCCGGACGGCGCAACGACAGCGAAGATACTTGGCTCCGATCGCGGGCTTTCACCTCCCTGCCCTGGACAATCAGGAAGGCGCCATCGATAAGCCCGACGGTTCCTTGGCTCACCGCCAATGCGATGCCTTCATCAACTGCTTGCTGGATACGAGACCCCGCACGCTGCAAGCCCCACAGCGTGCGTAGACGAGTGACCACCTCGCTTTTGTGGATGGGCCCCTCTACATCGACAATCTGAGTGACCAACTGCGCCAACTTTCCGGCCGGGCACATGTGAAGCTCAAACTGGGTGCTCGGGACGGCAAACTCGGCCTCAACGTATGCATCAGCCGCAGGCAGCGACTCCACGCCAACCAGCCCGATTTCTACGAACTCCCCTCTTTCCACCGACTCGAACTCTACGGGCACCGCACGGCGCACAGGACTGATCTCCTTGTCAGAAGCATCAGGCTCCGCTTTGGCCGCTTCAATCGCAGCAATGAGTCTCTCCAGCTCTGTGTCGGGCCGATGAAACCAATCCGAACTCCAGATTCGGTAGACCTGCCATCCCTTATCTCGAAGGACGCTCTCCCTCAGTCGGTCGCGGTCCCGCGCACTCTTTGCATCCCGGTAAGACTGACCGTCGCACTCGATACCTAGGACGTAGCGGCCAGGGCGCTGAGGATCAGACACAGCGATGTCAACGAAGAAGCCTGCGATGCCCACATCCGTATGCAGGTCATACCCGCGAGACCTCAGTGCCGCTGCCACTTCCTGTTCGAACACGCTGTGCTTCAGATCACGTGTTTCCACGGCGGTGTGTAAGCGACCTGTGCGGGCGTAGTGGAGGAAGAGCTTCAAAGCCAACGTGCCCTTCCCCTTGCCACGCTCCGGGTCGATGTCCTCGTCAGAGATGGATGAAAACACCTCACACCGGGACTTGGCTCGGCTGATCAACACGTTCAGACGCCGCTCGCCGCCATCCTTGCTGACCGGGCCAAAGTTCATGGTGACCTGGCCGAGGCTGTCGCGGCCATAGCCGATGGAGATGAAGATGACATCGCGCTCGTCGCCTTGGATGTTCTCAAGGCTCTTGACGAAGAATGGCTCGGAGGGATGACCCGCAAAGAACCCTTCCGTCTCAGGATGCTGCCTGCGCAGAACCTCTAGCTCGTCGAAGATGGCTCGGCGTTGCTGTGTCGAGAACGTCGCGATGCCGAGCGACAACTGAGGCGTCGTCTGAGCGTGCAACAACGCCGCTTGAGCCACCGCTTTGGCCTCCTTCGGATTGGTGCGTGTGTTGCCACGATCGTAGACAGCTTCCGAGAGATGGTGGAAACGCAGCCCCACACCCGCCTCACTGTTGTAAGGGCTCGGCACAATGAACAGACGATTGCTGTAGAACTGGCTGTTCGACACCGCGATCAGAGATTGATGGCGACTACGGTAGTGCCAACGCAACATGCGTTCTGGAAGCCCTCGTGCCCTACAAAGGCCGAGAATGCTCTCGACGTCCGCTGCCTGCGCACCGTCTTCGTCTTTGTCTGTGTCCGCTCCATCCCCCATGGCCTTCGCGAAGAAGCGGGTTGGCGGCAGCTGTCGCTCATCTCCCACGATGACGAGCTGCTTGGCGCGAGCAATCGCACCGAGCGCGTCGATCGGCTGGACCTGGCTCGCCTCATCGATCACCAACATGTCGAAATCCAACGCTCCCGGAGGCAAGAACTGAGCAACGGAGAGTGGGCTCATCATGAAGACGGGCTTGAGCGCCTGAATTGCTGGCGCACACTGCTGCATAAGTTGACGAATGGGCTTGTGGCCCTTTTTCCTGGCCATCTCGCCCATCAACACCGCCGTTGGACCAGTGGCGCCCCCTTGGCGTGGAATCTGTGAGTGATGGGTCTTAACCACCTGCCAGCGGGCCAGGTTCATGCGCTCAAGGTCCAGCTGCGCAAAGTTAGCGACTACCTGGGATTGTCGCTGGCCGTCGAAGTTTGCAAGCGACCGGTCTCGTTGCACCATGGCTTGGAGAACAGCCTCGTAGTAGGCGAGCTCAAATGTGCCCTTTGCGTCGCTGGGGTCCATGGCGCCCTGACTGAGCTCATCGACAATAGAGCCCAGCCCCTTCTTCCGAGCATCGTTCGCAATCGCAAGATACGCACCCCAGGCTCGTAGCCCTTCTGGGTCCGCCCGCCAGCGTGCAAGCTGGGTTGCCAAAGCCGAGAGCGGTGCCTGATTTGGATCCCGGCTGACGTCGGCACTTCCCTCGAATTGAAGGCTGACGAGAAGATCCAAGAGATCGCTCGACAGGCGGCTTCCCGATTCGATGGACACCTCACCCGCTCGAAGCAACGCCTCCGGCTCGGCAGTTCTTGCAGCCAAGGCGCGCAACTCGGTATTGGCCAGCATCCAGCCCGCAATCCCACGCAGATCCCCCACTTTGGAAGCCAGTCCCTGCCAAAGCAGTCCAAACGCTTCCTGGCCCTCATTGGCGATAGCCTCGAAAGCTGCACGAGCAACCTGGGCCTCCTGGATACGATCGATGGTTGAAAGCGCCCGTTCAACGGTCATCTCAGAGGAACCCTGGAGCAGGAGCGACTGCGAATATGCGTCCTGCCATAGCGTCGTTTTCTCTACCAACAAGGTCAAAGGCACGCGCTTGACCACGACCTCCCCAGCCCAGGGGTCCCGGTTGGCTGTCAGAAATTGTTCGTGTATGGGCGACAGTTCCCGAGAGATTTCCTCCAGCATCGGCTTAACGCGTCTGGCAATTTCGGTGGCGAGCACCTTATCCCCGATGTCCGCCAAGCGTTCTCGGACGCCGCTCCCGAGTGGTCGCAAGGTGCGCATCCAAGCGACCACTCCCCTCAGGAAAGAAGCCTCGGATCGCTCTCGCTGCCAGTTGGTGCCGAAAGCTTCGAGTCCCTGTGCGTCGCGCTCCGCAATCTTTCTCTGAGCCGATTTTGCATCCAAAAGCACGTCCAACGAGCTGAGCATCTCCTCGGCTGGAAGCTTGGGTGACGAAAGCAAGGAGCGAACTAACTGATTCGAGCGCCGCCAATCTCCGCTGAAGAACCGAAAGATGCTGGAACCACGTGTCGCCAAGTGGCCTCGCGCTGTTTCGAGCTCAGAGCTGTCTTTGCCCCAGGCCGACTCGCGGAATGTGGAGGCCAACGTGGTCTTGGCCTGTTGCACGGTCTCAACGGCCACGACGGTTTCTTCAACAACGTCGACGCCTCGATCCCATATGTGCGCCACCAGCGCATCTCGATCAAGTTCAGGGACACTGGTTGCTCGCTCAGCGATGGCCACCAGCCGCATCGCGAGATCCAACGTGAGCGGCTCCTTTTCAGACAGGAGCTGACTCAAACGACCCAGGTCTGGCGTGATGCCTTCCAGCTTGGTTTTGATCGCTGCGAGGACTGCTACTTCCTGACCAAGAACGAACGAGGGCAACAGGCCTTGCAAGCGTTCATGGGTTGGGCCCCAAACAACATCCAGCGCCTGCTTATCGGACAACGATATGGCCTCCGCAAGGGAACGCTGCGCGGCTTCCAATGCGTCACACTGAGCGGCAATACGCTCAGGTTCCTCCCAAATCGCAGAAGTCAAGGCGCTGGCGCCAATGCGAGGCGCCTCCACCAGCGCACACGCCCGGCTCACGGCGCTACGGACATCATCGAAGCGTTCCGGCGACGGCAGGTCAAGCGCTTGGTGGAGCCTGCTTGCAGCGTCCCGCCATTGCTCCAAGCGAACGGCCAAGGCAGCGACCAGCTCAATCAAGCGATCCCGCTCATTGGGGAGCAGCGCATCATTCCCGACCCCGCTCCACGCATGCTCGGCCGGCACGCCAATCTCTCCAATGCGCTGCACCAACTCCTGAAGCACAAGGTCCCTCACTTCCTTGTCGTGCGGAGCCCACTCCACAGGCCCGTCTAAAACAAAGCGCTGAGTCGTCAGCCCTTGCCGGCGCAGTCCGACCAGATGGCCAAACACTTGATACGGTGTCAGCTCGGACGGAAGGAGCGGCAAGTGCATGCGATGAGCATGGGCGTTAAGCGCGTCACGCCGCTCAGTGAGCTGCTCAATGATGGGTTTGGTGTTCTCCCGCTTGGGGTCGCCAAGGCTGAGCGTTTGGCGGAGCTCTTCCAGCAGTGTTCGCTTGTTGGCTTTGTTGCTGTGGAGTTCAAGGCACGCCACGCCGACACCGACATGATCCAAGCGGCGCTTCACGACTTCCAACGCGGCCATCTTCTCCGCAACGAAGAGGACCTTCTTTTTCTCAGCAATGGCGGCACAGATGATGTTTGCGATCGTCTGAGACTTGCCCGTTCCTGGCGGCCCTTGCACCAGGATGCTGTTGCCCTGCAGAACGTCATGGACAACAAGTGCCTGTGACGAGTCACAGTCGACAACGTGAAGCATCTTCTCAATAGAGATGATTTCATCGACGTTTGCGTCTTCGCTAGTGATTTCTGCGCCCGGGAACCCGTCGGTCACCACGCCACGTAGTGACGCAATCGCCTGCATGCCGCCAGAGCTCTCCCACACCGCTGGATCCAGGTCGCGATACATCATGAACTTGGCGAAGGAGAACAAGCCGAGAACAGCATCATTGGGGCAGACATCCCACCCGATGCGTCCTTCCGCCATCTCCTTCACAGAACCGATATACGCATCGATATCTAGGGTTTCGAATTCCTCAATGTTCGGCAGACGCAAGCCAAACTCGCGCTGCAAGAACAACTGAAGGGAGAGGTTCGCCTGGATGTCATCCCCGGACCACTTCAGGTGGAACTTCTCACCCGCCGTGCCGCGCTCGAGCTGAACGGGGATTAGGACCAATGGCGCGTAGCGGTCGGTCTGTGGCGTAGACGTGGCACGCCACTTTAGATAGCCAACCGCAAGGTAGAGAACATTAACGCCCTGCTCTTCTTGGAGGGTTTTGGAATCTGTGTAGAGATCCAGCAAGCGCTTCTGCAACCCCGACGAGGTCAGTCTGGTCGACAGGTTGGCATCCCAGTGGCTCAGGACGCGCCCTTCTTCGTCCAACTCAAAGTCAGGCTGCTCAACCAGCGTGGGGTCTTCGAGCTCCTCTTCAAGATAGGTAATCGACTCAGATGGCAGCTCGCTCAGATCTAAGCCTTCATCTTGCCCTTGCTGGGAAGGGTCTTGCTTGCCTGGAATGAAGGTGAAACGCTTGCCGTCCACGACCAAGGTTTGATACATGGCCTTGGCGAGCTCGTTTACGACCTCAATGGTGCGAGCACGGCCGCTGCGCGGCGTATGAAGAAGCCGATTGCGCGTAGACAAATCCAAGAGCTCAAGCCTGGCCCTCTCGATCTTGTCCTTCAGTGTTCCGCCTCCCCGAAGGGAGGAAGTCTCTTCCGTGCTTTGCACTGACACCTGATCCATCGCAATCCCTTCTGTGGAAGGGGGCGGAGGTGCCAACCAAACGCAGCGGTCGAAGTGCGCCGCCCCGAACGGCCCAGCCCTATAATGCGCGCAACGCCCCGCGCAATCCATACCGGGGCAAGCTGCCAGCGGGGGCGTATGGGCGAGCTTCGGAGCACCGAAATTTACTGGGTCGTGTCCAGCTACATCGGCGTGGAGGGCGGCTACCTTGGCGATTTCACTTACCGGACCCACAAAGAGTTCTACAGCGCCTACTGCGACGTGGACCTAGACCCAGAGGCTTTCCCTGGCAATACGACTCGCGAGCGCTTCATCGCAGTCTTAAAGGCGGCACCCGCGCTCACACAAGCAGCGATCTTGCGCGGGATAGCAAGAAAATATCCTCCGGGAACCGAACATCAGCGGACCACCTCCGCTTATCAAAAGCTTCTCGCGCTGGCAAAGCGCTGCGCCGACGGCCTATCGGTAGAGGCCGTCAGCCCGCAAATCAGTAGCGAGCTGTTGCAGCGCGCCTTAACCGATGCATCCACGCTGATGGGCACGAGCGGCCCAACACATGCGGTAGACCGCGTGCATACCGCGATGCACGCTTACCTCAAAGCGGTCTGCCGAGCCCAGGGCATCGAGATTCCGCCCAACGCAACGATCACCAATCTGTTCAAGTTGCTGCGACAAGAACACCCTCGCCTCCATGACCTTGGCCCACAACCGGACACCATGACCAAGGTGCTCTCGTCCCTAAGCAATGTCATGGATTGCCTCAATCCAGCTCGAAACAACGCAAGCTTGGCTCACGCAAACGATGAGCTGCTTGAGCGCGACGAGGCGTGTCTGGTCATCAACTCCGCACGCACGATTTTTCAATACCTGGACGCGAAGCTTCGCTAACGACCAAGCAGAACTTCTCGTCGGCTGTCGTCCTCGCATGCCGCTGTGATGGCGACAGGGCCGTGGCTGCAGAGGCAGGTCAGGCAGAAGCGTTTGCTTCACGGATGTTAAGACCTCGAAGCATCTACCTAACAATCGCCAGCACATGGAGCTTGGTCACAACTTGGCCAATCCGCGGTTGACCCCGGCGGCGCTCTGTTAGATACCTGTGATCACTGCGTGCCACTCAGTGGCAAAGGGGCGCGGTAGCTGTATCCCCCACCACACTGGCCAACGAGCCAGCTCTCGCTGTCTGCTTCACCTCCGTCAACTCGCGCGTCCTTCGACAGGCAACGGGCTCGTTCCGCGCCTGCCGGGTTCGTGCGTCCCGAAAAACACATGGAGATGTGCCGCTATGCGATTCCGGATCTTCCTCGCCGTATTCCTACTCACCACGTTCAGCGCTACTGCCCAGGCCCAGGTCGTCACCATCAACAAGGGTGGCTACACCCTGACCTACGACTGCACCAAGCACACCGCCACGCGCTACGAATACTCGCTCAACGCGGACACCGGCTCCGCGGCTCGTCCGTCTGACTTCAACCTCGACACCACCCTGCCGAGCGGCTGCGGCGGCCAGACCTCCACCAAGTCCTACGCCAGCGTGCGCTCAGGCTACGACCGCGGCCACCTGGTCACGTCCAACCACATGGACTACAACGCGACCTACATCGTTCGCGCCAACCTGATGTCCAACATCGTGCCGCAGGTGTCGGGCTTCAACCAAGGCATCTGGGTGCAGGCCGAGAACGTGGCCGAGTGCTACCGCGACATCAAGCCGGTGAAGGTCTACGGCGGCGTGGTCTTCGGCGACACGTCGAACGACTATTTCCTGTCGAGCCACGGCATCCGGACCCCGGAATACTTCTGGAAGACCATCATCACCACCGACCCGAGCACGGGCGCTGAGAAGGCCATCAGCTGGATCATCCCGAACGAAACCGGGCTGGGCAGCCTGGACGACTACATCGTCTCAATCGCCGACCTCGAAGAGCTCATCGGCGCCAGCAATGTCGGCATCACGGCCTCGGCTACGGTGAAGAACATGCTGCCGAGCTCGACGTGGGCGCTACCGAGCAACTGCGACCTGAGCTGATCACTCGCCGGCGCAACACGCTCCCTCCAAAGCCCCAGGTCACCTGGGGCTTTGTTTTGTTGGCAGGCTTGCCGCGGCCAGGCAGCAACCTAGAGGCCAGCCTGGGCCTCTAGGTAGGCGACCCCACAGGATAGCGCCCTTAGGACGCCTACTCAGCTGACGGCTTCATCCTTGAGCACGAGCAGCGGCTGGGCCGCGGCCGAGCCAATTGGCAGGCGGGATTCGGCGCCCGGGGTCACGACGATGACCGTGATGACCTCGTCCTGCAACGAGTTGATTTGAACGAACTTGAGGCCGGCCTTTTCGAAGGTGTAAGCCTTGAACAGCGGCGACAGACTGACGTTTTCTTTGCCCGGAGGCACGCGCGCTCCCATGCCCTCGATGACGTCGCCTGGGTTCATCACCTGGTCCGCCGCCTTGGCGACCGGTGAGAAGCCAGCAGCCAACCCGGCCAATCCAAGCAATGCTCCGGAGAGGGTTTTCATCGTTCGTTCCTTGACGAGAAAGCGTTTCTAAAACGCTACTGCTGGCCAGATGGGCGTGCAAGCGCCAGCCCCACGGCTGCTCAAAACGTCTACGAAGATAGACAGATGTGTGCCGGCCGGTGGCCTTCCCATGCCTGGTCACACCAAGGGGGCTCTAGGCGCAAAAAAGCAGAGGCCTCGCATACGAGGCCTCTGGTCGTCGGCGCTTAGGTGGAGGTTCTGGCCTCCGTCCCCCAGCCATGGTGGGTGAAATGGCCTGGACGACGTACTTAGCTTGACGTTGTTGAAATGGGAAGTCGATAAGCCAGCCGCCCATCGCGGCGTCAGAAAACACCGCAAGTTCAAGTAGGTTCTGCTTGATCATGTTATTCGACAAGCCCCAAGAGACCCAGCAGAAGCCTCCCCCCAAATAGCTCTACCAAAGGCCGGCTTAGGCCAGCTACCCATGGAGCTTCTCATTCAGGCTATTTGCCTTTACAGTCTCTTGAAGTGAAGTGAGAAATATATTCCAAAGCTCAAGTTACGAAGTTTCATTTTTAAATATAAGACAATTTCGAGAATAACCTTGAAAAATAAATTTGAAGGAATACCTCCACTTAAGAGCCCCGGTCATGCCCTGCATCTGTGGAGGCTATTGACTAGGCCATGGATGTTACGTCAACAGAGGAAAAAAGAATTAAATTTCTTTAAGAAAAATAATCTTCCAAATTCGCGATTTAACAATCTAATGAGAACGGCTCAAGCCATTGCCGATATAAATCCTGCGGGTTTACACGACCTTGTTAAAGCTATCCTGAGGCCCCTACAAGCAGAACATATCTTGTCAATCGCCGAGTTTGGACATGGCTCAAAGACTCCGAACCAGTGGCAGACGTTTTTCGGTTCCGCGGTGCGTGACAGGATTTATGAAAGCGACGGGATGACCACCCGCCCATCAAAATTTGATCCAGGCGATTATCCAATCTCCCTTGCTCGCGACATCGTCCTCCCTTGGCCCTGGAAGGAGACAAGCTACGTCAGTGCATTGGCGACGATAGGTACTAGGAAAACTCCACTCACCCCAAATCTAATGGATAGTTATCAAGGCGAATGGCGTCAAGACCTAAACCATGCAATTGAGCTATGGCTGCCATGGCGAATCGGGTTCGTCACCGGTGGAAATCACTCTATCACGGCAGGAATTTTAGCCGGCGAAGGCACCGTAATTCCCTATTCCGTGCTGGATTTCTCATATCTCTTTAATGAGTTAGCCGCGGATGGAACTGCCTTCTATGAGCTTGGAACCAACCGCCGGATCTGTGATGTGCATGATCCTCGAGTAGGTGCGGTTTTTGAAATTGGGCGAATGATTCACAAAAGCTCCCAGCCAAACTAAAACGATCAATGGATCAAAGATTATCCGCACCAAGAATACCCCCCCCACCCCTATAAAAATGGATTATAAAATCAGGGCGCCCCTCCCCCTCGAGATATCCTCGAACCCGACTTGGCTCAATCCGAGGCCTTTGGGCCTGCTAGCCTGATGGCAGCTCGTGCCACATCCATTGGCAAATGAATTTACGAAGACAAGAAGCGATTAGCCAACTTTCGTTGTTATAAGCCAATGGCCTCAAATGCAGGGTGTTGCGCGAGATTGCGCTGCCTGCTAGCGTCGTTTACCTAATAGAGCGCCGCCGGCTAGGCGAGGGATCCTCAGACAAATGATGTGCTCGCCTGAGCATCACATTGCAGCTTCGCCGTGGCTTTGTTGGAACTTGAGGCGGCGCTGCTAGGACGCCCCCGCTTCACAGATCTGTCGCATTCTCAACCGCATCTACATTCGAACGCCCGACATCCCACACTCGAGAAACCAGTGCATGACAAAGTAACTTTTAATTCTCTGACCATCTGAAATGAAATGCCCCCGTTGGCGCGGGGGCATTGGCCTCTCGTCGGAGCGAGAGGTAGAGGAGCACTAAGGACTCGATGCTTAGGCTCCCGCATTTCTCCTACCTAGTCAAGCCTTCGAGACGGTTGGCTAGCAGAGTGTTGCCGCCTTTCAGGGCCGACCGAGTTCGGCAACTGGAGCGTTGCGCCCTGCCCGGCCCCGTCACGAGTGGCGTGGTGCCCCTGTGCACCATTTTTCAGGAGACGCAAATGACTGTTGGAGCAGCGGCCGGTGCCATAGGCATGACCTCGACACACCATGTCGATCCTTCACTGAACTACACCCCACGGCAGCTGACGCGAGGACAGCGCAGCCGGCAAGAGGTGTTCGTGTATCAGTCTCCGCGCAACCGGCGGGTCGTCACCGTGGCAGACCCCGCCCACTTTGCATTGGGTCTGATTCTAGAGTTCGACTCTGCAGTTCGAGCATATGTGGAACGGCCTCGTCAGCTCCAACTGACGCTCAAGACATCCGTTGATCTATCTTTCTGGTCGCATATGGCCAACGGAAGTCAGCAGTTCCATCTCCTCATCCCGACTGTACGCACCGCCCGTAGTAGCAGCGGCGTCGTTACGCTTCCCGCAAGAGAAGAACTTATCGAAATCGGCGTCCGGAACGGCGTGTCACTCACCTGCATGACTGAGTTAGAGCTGACTTCCTCACTGTCACGGGTGGCCGTGTGCTACGAGCTCCTGCCACTGGTCTGGGATAGCGAACGGATCATTGCTCGCGCCGCTATCGCCGAGCAGGTCAAAGAACTTCTAGGGCGTGCGCCGCGCTTGAACTTGGCCAGCTTGATCTCTGCCCTCTCCTACACCGCGCACCAAACTCGGGCCACGGTTGCCTGGATGATCCATCAAGGCATCCTCGAGCTGGTGGACCACTCCCCGGGTTCAAGTGATGCTGTGCTGGAGCTCGCCCATGGCTAACCCGCGCAGACTCTACGATGCCGAGGAGTTGGCCGAGTGGTACTGCCCTAGCGAGGTGGAGCTTAAGGAGGCGGATCGATCCAACTATCGCCGCGCCAGGGCCGCATTGACCGCCGCCCTGACCGGTGAGCTCTCCTTTTCCCGCGCTGCTGCTGCTCATCAGCTGTGCCGCAAACGGCTTGCACGTATGGCTGAAGCAGCGCCGCGCAGGCACGCGGACGGAATGCCCAATGGCTTCCGCGTCTGCGTCCCTTGGGGAACTTATAGCCATGGCACTACCTGCGACGTGGGCGGCCGGGTACCTAGCGCCGCCGGCCCAGGGGCGATGCGCCAATTGCTGCAGGCGTTACCGCTAATCCGTACTTGGGTGGAAGGCTACCAGCAGCCTCTCCCCCCCGGGCGCGCTCCCAAGGGGTTTGATCGTCTGCACGAGCGCATCTGCGCTGAATTGCGGCGCCAGGCCTTGGCCGACCTCTACCCGCTGAACACCCCAGATCGAGGCAGGCGCGCACTTCTAGACTACCTTCGTCGTCATCGGGTAATGGCGGTGGTGCCTGGCACTTTAGAAGTAGAGCAAGTGCCTGTGCGCAAGCTGGAAGATGCGTTCAGAGGGCGGATCTTTGATCGTACAGAGTTTGATGCACATCGCATTGATGTGGAGGGCAAGTTGAGTGTGGACGTGCCGCTTGGTGGCACCGTCGAGAAATCGGTTACCACAATTTGGTTACTCATTGAAGTTGAGACGCGCTCCCGAGCTATCGTGTCCTGGTCACTTCGAGTTGGTCGCGGCTATAGCAATCTCGACGTGGCCACCTGCTTAGCGGTGGGACTGCGGCCGTGGGCTCCACGTGAACTGACAATTCCGAATCTGTCATATGCGCCAGGCGCCGGCATGCCGACGGGGTTGGAACCTGCGCTAGCCGCGAGGCGGTCCAGATCCATCGCGCTGGATAACGCTCTTGCTCACTCAGCATATGACTTGGAAGCTTCCTTCTGCCGCTCCCGAGGCGGCGTGCTGATCTTCGGGCGCGCCCAAGAACCCCGCTCTCGGCCAATTGTTGAGCAGTTGTTCTCCCGTTTGGAGCGAGGTGCACTTCGCCGTATCCCAGGTGGCTTCGAGCCGGCCAAACGTTTGGGCGATTCTAAGATTCGGATCAGCAAGGTTCATGGTGATGACCACGCTTTCCAGCTTGGGGCGTTCGAGGAGTTGATCGACGTCATAGTCGCCAACTACAACGCCACCGTACACCCCGCCTTGGGCAGCCTGTCGCCTCTGCAATTCCTACAATCTCAGGCTAGTTCTGCATTCGACTTCAGCCCCGACACCGGCGCGCAAGATGCAGATGAATTGTGTACGGTCATGGCTCCCCTGATCGTTCATGGGAACAAGTCTCAGGGCGTTGTACCGCATGTCAACTACAAATACGTAAAGTACCGCAGCGCAGGTCTCGAGGGACGCTGGGAACTGGTTGGCAAGACAGTGATGGCTCGAATCAACCGAAACGATCTGCGCAGCCTGATGCTCATGCGCAGTGCAACTGCCCCACTTTGTGCAGCACGAGCCGCCTCACCATGGGACAGGACGCCGCACGACGAAACCACCCGCAAGTTGATCATGCAATGGGTCAAGAATCGCTCGGGCTTCAGCATTGCCGGTGCCGACTGCGCTGTGGCTGCTTACATCGCTTTCCTGCGCAACAAGGCACAGACGTCACAACTAGCTGTAGACCAGCTCGCCCGCATGGATACCGCTTTTACGCAGGAGTCGCGTCCTACAAGCGGACCCGACTACTACAGCGCAGAACTTCGAATTGCCTCCGATGGATGGGTGAGCCTGGATGAGTGACCAGATTTTACTCGCCGCTCGCCCAAGACCATCTGCACCCCTCTGCCAGAGTCGAGTATATGAATAGTCCTCATGCCAACTCTATCACCAATAAGGTCCATCCACTTCTGATTCCCGATGGCTATCAGATCAACACAAAGCCGACAGAACGACTCGCTAATTTTATTAGAACGAACATCTTTGAGGGACACCACGGATGCTCTGCATATGGTGGCGGAGGCATCGGAAAAACTACGGCAATTACCTATCTGACAGATAACGCCTCTCGATGGCTGATCAACACTGATAAGCAGCCCATGGCAGTCGCGATGCGAATGGTCATGGCCAGCGGGATCCGCCGCACTGACAGAGCTTTCTGGTCCACCATGAATGAGCGGATAGGAATTGGCACCTCCAGCGGCACGACATCTGCAGTTGGTATGGCCAAACTCCGCCACCTCATTGGAAGTCGATGTGGACAAGCGGGCGTAAGCAGGATGGTGCTGTTCATCGACAACGCTCAGAGGATCACTGAAGCGGAGTACGAGTACATGGAGGACCTGGACAGCATGATCCTTCAGGATCGCCTGAATCTATTCCTTGTCCTGATTCGCCAGAGTGATGCCGAAGGCGTGGAGGTAGGAGACGATTGGCGCGATCGTGGTACGCACAGTATCCGGCGCTGGTTTATGTCTACTACACCTTTCGGGCCACTAGTGGGGCTGGAAGAGGTCAAGCATGCGCTCAACGGCTACGACAGTAGTTGGTGGCCCACTCCGGAAATGCCCTACAGCCGCTATTTCGCCAAGGAGGCTTTCGACAATGGGTGGCGACTGAGCAGCCAGGCCTCGTTGATCTGGGAAGTGGTGGGCGAGATGAGGAAGAAGGGCAAGCTTCCCGAAAGTAAAGCGTGGCCAATGGCCACCTTCACGTTGATGGTTCGGCAACTGCTTTGCGAAATTGCTTTCCGTCAGGAGAACTTCAATGGCTTCACTGCCGACCAAATAGCGACGGCCCTGCAGAACTGCGGCTACCTGCGTCTTGAGTACGTACGGGCTCGCATGCGCATGCCTCCGGGCGGTTAATCGGAGGCTGCAAACTATGAGTTGGTCGCACGACATTGAAGGTCAGCCGATTGTGCCACGTGTTATAGGGGCTGATCTCAGCCCCTATCCCTACATCTCCGGGTATGGGCTTGTACAACGAATCGCCAGATTCGCCTTGCCAACCGGCGGAGAGCTAGCCGCTCTGGGTCTAAAAAACCGAAAAGGGCTAGACGTATTGTTAGCCACTCAGAGGGCCGGCAAGACCCGATCCACCCTTCTATGGGCGTTGGGCCTGGATGCCACGAGCGTTAGCAACTATTGGACACCAGATAACTGGTCACCAATGGATTGTCCAGAACTTTTCAATCGTCACCCTCGTCCACTGCGTCAGTGCTGGGAGTGCGCTTGCCACGGCTATCACTGCGCATTGTTTCAGCTTCCATCCGTGCGCCGTTGTCCTTGGCACGGCTCTCCACTGACCTGCACATGTCCCAGCTGCGGGGCTACTCAGTTCGCAAGGTTCAACGAAAATGATCAGCTTGGTATCTGCCGCTGCGGATACACGGCCGCGGATACACGCACTGCCTTGGCGGAAATGCGCACATTCCCGGCGGTCCAGTGCGCCGCTTGGACAGAAGATTACCTCGCTTGGGCAACGCGGGAACGGTGTCACCGGGTAATCTCTGTTCCGGAATCGAACCAGCGCTGGGACGAGGCGTTCGCCACATTAGCTGCACTGCCCACAATGCTTCAATCGACGGAGTCCGCTCCCACGACAGCACAGCTGATGTGCTTCGAAGGCGCTGGGCCCGATCCTGCGCCGGATGCTCTATGGGGATGGTCACTTCTGGGTGGCTCTCAGACGTTTCGCTCTGCACCCTTACCTCGCTTTGCTTTCCAAGCCCTCGACAAGGTAACGCAGGGCGTACTAAACAATTGCGGCCGCAACGACGACGTCGTGGCCTTTGATGGCAGCTTGAATCGTGACGCGGCCTATGAGACAGACGCTGCGCCCCAATCGGGATCTGTATTAATCGCGCCCTATGGACTCTCCGAGAACGGGCATGCTTGGTTGAATTTGAACGTGGTCGACAAGGAGGTGACCGCTGCCTGCGGTAGGGCTCTCTCATTGACAGCGTGTCGTCTGATTGGACCACCTGACACGCATCTGTCTCCCCAGGCAAGCATCGGCAGATCGCTTGGCCAAGTAGCGGGACGGCGTCACATCGTGGATGCGATGATGGCAAGCCTATGCCGGGGCTACGCTCAAGGACTGACCTTGGTACTGCAGCCCTCACGGTCAGGCGAACAACAAAAGCCGCCGCGCCTTGAAGTACCCCTGATCGAAGTAACAATCTGCGCTGGTGGGGTTGATCGGGTACGAATAGCGTGGGCACCCTCCTCAGCGATTCAAAGAAGATCTACGTCTCAAGAACATGCGGCCCCCACGCCGGCGAAGAAGTCCAAATCAAGGAAGCGGAAGAGCCGCGCTCGGCGCGTCATTCCGAGGTGAATCTACAGATTGAACACGCACTTTTTGGCGCTAGTAAAAGTAGTAGTGACTGTTCCGATTGAAGACGAAATATGGAGCCTTTTTGGGGCTCATTAACTGAGAGGTTGCCTTCTCTAAGAAGGCAACCCCTTTCCGATTCAAGTCTCGTGGAACTTCATAAAAAAATCTTTGGCAGCGTTATAAGCCACCTCATAATTAGCCTTGAGTGATGCATGTTCCGCCGACGACGGGTCCATGGCGTCCATACGCATCTTCATCTCCTCCAGCGCCTTGATAGATTCTTCGTGGGTCTTTTTATGCTGCGCTTCCCATGTCTCCGCCCTTCTGCGTTCTTGTGCCTGACTCACTGCCAGTACCTCGCTCTATTTTTTTGGGTGCCCCATTCATCAGCGGGGTCAGATCCGCTTGAAACCTGATATCCAGAATTTCAAGTCGGGCATTCACAGCGTGCAGGAGGAGTGCCTTCACGCGATGCGCGGTAAGCCGACCAGCATCAAAACCCTTTGGATACAGGTCGCACAGGAATACGCCGTCCTTGAAAACGCCAGAAATCCGCCCCCCACCCTGCTTGACAGCCACATCGAGATTGTCTGGCTCCGGCAAGGGGTTCCAGCCTTGGAGCTCTGGCAGGTCAAATGCCAAAAATCGATTGTCCAGTCTGTCCATAGTAAGCTCACTTAACCGCATCACGATGCGATAAGCACCTAGATCATAACTTTCGGGGGCATATATCTCACAATGAACGCCCTCCGTCACGGAGGATAGAATGCTGCGCGCCATGGCCGCTCTAACGTTGCGCAAGCATTGGGCGTCGTCAGCCTTGTCGTTAGACGAATAGACGAACAGAACGCCTTCCCACGTATTGTTGATGAGCTTTGCCGTAGTCGTATAGCGATCGCGCGCGCGCGCTCTTGGGTATAGCTCCGGTTTGTCACGATTTGCTCGGTGCAAAGTAGCGGAGTCGACACGGAACTTTTCTACCCCGTGGCCCGAAAAGAACTCCGGAAGTGTAATATAGGGGCCGGTGGAGTTCGTCGGAGAAGTAACTCCAGAAAGCTGTGCACGGACATCATATGGCACATGCGTGTACTTGGGCTGCCGTTGAGAGTCAGGATATATCTCAATTTGCAGATCGAGAACTGCCCCACAGATAAGTGCCTGAGTCGCCTGTGCGGTCTCCCAAGAGTTCATCAAATCAGCCAGACGACAGGTGAAAGCTGTCAAATTGAATTGGCTTAGCGGCAACCTCCGGCTTACGTGCCCAGAATGGAGACCACTACGAGTACCCAGCCCAATACCCCGGACCAAGGCTTCGGACACCTGATCAGAATTAAGTTTAAAGTAAGGAGAAGCAATCTCGCAGACGGCCCGCGAAAGACGATTTACGTCTTCGCTTTTAACGCTAGTCATAGCAAACCTCTCAAGTCGAAGTGACGGAGCAAACTTTTCGGTCTTCGTCTGTGGTTTCTGCGAAGACACTCCGTATTCAACTGGAGGTAACGATGCAGTATTTAGAGTCCACAGCAGCTCAAGCGGACGAGTCCGCATCAGGCTATTGCCTAGACTTGATGCTGCCGCAGCACTACTGAACTGTCAAGTGCTTGGATGAACAACCAAGGTCAGCTGAAAGAGCGGTCGCCAGATGCTGGGTGGTTTCCACTAGACCAACCTGAGGAGCCCGACGGCTTAGAGACGCTGGGAGGAAATTAAGGGCATCTTCTCGGTCGTTTAGCCAATTTTGAGGCGGCTTTTCCGTTGCTCAGCAAAGCTGGGGCAACATTTCCGTAGCTCGTGAAACATGAGGCAGCTTTTCTGTAGAGACATGTACGAATACCCACCCCAAGCCTCAACGCCCACGCCATTCGAATCAATGACTTATAGATGGGGCGACTCCTCCCCGTCAATCACCGGTTCCGCACCGCCAGGTTCACCCTCGGCCTGACCATCCGCGACTGCGCCGCTCTGCTGCGCGTCAGCGTGCGCACCGTCGCCAACTGGGAAGCTGCTCGATCCCGGTCCCCTACACCGCGTACAAGCTCATGCGCGTCCTCAGGGGCGGCAAGCTGCTTGGACCCGACTGGACCGGCTTCCAGGTGCGTGGTGACGTCCTGACGACACCCGAAGGCCGCGAGCTGCGTTCCAGCGACCTGGTCTGGTGGGCCGGGCCGCAGTTTGTGGTCGATCACGTGCAGCGCCGCTCGACTGACGGTGAACTGGCGTGGAGCTGCCGCCGATCATGGACCAGACCTTGGTGGCGGCCGGCCTGAAGGCCAAGCTTGGGCTCTGGACCTTGGCCACCGTGCGGCATCGGGTCGCCGTGCTGTCCACCGCGCACAGGCTCAAACAGGCGACCAATCCCTGCGAACAGCCAGCGATCCGCACCGTGCTCAGCCGCGCCGCCCGAGCCGCAGTCAAACGCGGCGAGCGGCCGCGCAAGAAGACCGCGATCACCCTGCCCGAGCTGGAAGCCCTGCTGGCCACCTGCGACGACAGTCTGGAAGGAATACGGGATCGCGCCCTACTCTGCTTCGGGTTTGCCAGCGGTGGGCGCCGGCGCAGTGAGATCGCCGCCGCCGACCTGCGCGACCTGCGCCGGATCGGCGAGGCGGGCTACATCTACCGCCTGGAGCACAGCAAGACCCAGCAGGCCGGCGTCACCGCGAGCTCTACCCGGACAAGCCGGTGCTCGATCGGGCCGCCCTCGCGCTGCAGGACTGGCTGGACGCAGCCGGGATCACCGAAGGGGCGATCTTCCGACGGCTGTGGAAGCAGCACCTCGGCCCTGCCCTGTCTCCGGCCGCGGTAGGCGAGATCGTACCGCGGCGGGCGCGATTGGCCGGGCTGGAGGGAGATTTTGGCGGGCACAGCTTGCGGTCTGGGTTCGTGACCGAGGCTAGTCGCCAAGGCGTGTCGCTGCCGGCGATCATGCAGTTGACCGAGCATAGGTCGGTGTCGAGTGTCGTGGGGTATTTCCAGACAGGGAGCGCTTCCGCGAACCCCGCGGCTCGGCTACTTGAAGATTAGATGCCGAAAAGCTGCGTCTACCGACGCGTCCGACATCTACTGGAGGCAAAGCCTCATCAAGGCAGGACGCGTGCCCTCCGGCATCTCCAGCCTCAACCTTTACATCAACCTAGCATTTGACGAGACCGATGCCATCGCTCGATTCACAGCATGGGTGTCGGCCGCCGGAGAGTGCCGTCTACGCCAGGCGGAAACCAGAGACTGACCTATGCACGGCTCAAGCTATCTCTTCTCCTCCATCACCCGCACCCAAGACTTCCTTCTGCGTCTAATACGTCTACTGCCGCGTTTAAGTTTGCGGTGGCTCGACCAGAAGCTTCAAACCTCCGAAGCGCAGGACACTATATCTAGTGTCGCCTATGCGAAGCCACTTTTATCCAGGGCTCTCTTGGCCGACTCGAAGCAGTTAACTTCATCGCAGTCGCGCGACACGAGTTGCAGTCGGATCTGCCCGGATGTGGGCGAATTCGTCCAGTAGCTACCATCGAGAACCTTGCCTCCAAGCTCCAACTTTAGGCGACCATATCCGATCGTAGCCTTGTTCTCTGCATTCGCGTCCCTGGTCATCTGATAGACGTACTTCAGATACACATCCGTGTTCTTGTCACTCCGCTCAAATACTTCGATCGTTGAATCGGCCGGAATGCTTGCGGTGAAGGACTGGATCGACAGTGATGCGTACCTCTGCCTTATCACAAAGGCGATGGGTATGGCCGGTATCGGTGCGCCCTGGTAGATGGGCTTGATCTCCCCCCACCACACCCCGTGGACAATCGGGCGTTTCGCGAGCCGAGCCAGCCACTTCCACTTCCATGTGCGATTCATGCAGAAGAAGAGAATCGTTGTGGATAGGAAGATCGATAGTGAGATGGCCTGAATTGCTGCAGTCAGCAGTTCCAATCCCATCCAAAGCCTGAGCGAAACAATCCCAACGAACAACGCGATGGTGAGCCACATCGCAATGAGCACCAGTTTGTTGAATTCGTCACGGCTCAAACTGACCATCACAGCCCAATCCCCTCATGCAGGACTCTTTCCCCACTGACGTATACCGAGATCTCTCCTCTGCTTGTCATCACGCCAACCATGGATATCCCGCACAGCAGTGATGCTAGTGCCGCAGACATGTGCCTAGCGCCCCCTTCAGAACTGATCAGCGCGACTTGGGTGGGAATTGGAGGACTTATGAACTGCGCCACGTGCGTGAGCCGGCCCTCGTCTTCGTCGATGAAATGGAAGCCGTCGTGCCAAGGAGAGTTGGTGCTAGCCAACTCCGATAGAACGTGGGCCACATGTTTCGGGCCAACTGCATGCTCAAGGATGGCAGGCTCACTGTTCCTCAATGAAAGATGAGGCAGGGTATGACGCCCCCGGTAGAGAACCAGCCCCATGCCGGAGAAGTCGCTCGGCGCAATGGCCCAAGCACTCCGAAAAATTTCACGTATTAGGCCAAAATGGTCATGCGCGTGATCCGACATTGCCCTGCTCCTCAACGACGCATCAGCTTGACGTAGTCAGGACGTTTAGCCCGGACACGAGGCGGCATTGCGACTCTGTCAATGTTGACCGAAACACGGGTAATCGAGCGGAGCCTACCGTGCAGCCACACCTCGCAATCCATGAAGTGACGGCCATGATAGGCCGCTTTCTCCCATTGTTTGTAGGAGCCAGTGTCGTCGGAGACGTGCCCGAGATCACTTATTGAAAGCGCATCACTCCCGGAGTTCCTCACGACCCACTTCACCCGTGCCCCTAGGGGTATAACCTCGGAATTGGCGATCTCGAAGGTCATCCCTTGACCGATTCTGGCGTGATCGACATGTCCATTGTAGATCTTCTCCACTACGTCGGAATTGGCAGGAGACATTTTTATGTGAATTTCGGGAGTGGGGACGATCATACCGTTCTGGGAAGAAGCTAGCACGCCCAAGTTATCAGGAAGCGGGAAGACGTAGCTAAACGCCTCCGACCATATGACGGCAGCCTCCGACGTGTCATCACAGTTAACCGCACGATAAGAGGTGTCGACCAACTCAGCGAGGCTCTCCACGAAGTTAGCTTGATCTCCTTCATTCAACCTATTGACGTCGTCGTCGCTATCACCCGCGATAGGGTTGGGGACAGAGCTATTCACGATAAGTCGCTCGTAGATAGACTTTGCGACCTTTGCAAGGGCGTCATCATCTTGATCCTGATTCGTTACAACCTCCGCGCATGCATCGATAACTAGAATGGTCAGCATCAACGACGAAGGACCCATGATCGGCGGTCGGAATGTGAGGGCCGCCCAAGCCTTCATGTACCGGATGAGACGACGAATCATTGCCCTATCCGTAGTGTCCCCGCCGATGGAATTCTGAAACCAGTTCAGCATAGCTGATGGATCGCTTCGCTCCCAACCATTCGAAAGGGTAGCAAGTCGGACATCCCGCCCGGCAGGGGTCTCGTGGTAGACAGGAACGTCTATGTGGAACGACTTGGTGTATTTCGCCCTACAGCATCGCTCTTTTGGATCTTCAATGGATTTGATTTCAACATTCCCGGCGCTAAAGCGCTGCAGGCTCCGCTGAACCTTATGCCTCAGTTCCATGGGGTCAACCTTTCCATGAGGCTTCCCCTTGAAGTACAAGCCAAGATCAACATCGTACTCATCACCACTTTTGAGTGGTCTAATGAGTGTGTGGAACTTGTAGGAACCCTGGATAAAGGTGGAAATATCCATTCCAAGATCATCAAGATCACTGGTCAGCCAAGTAGCCAACTCCTCCTTGTGTTCTAAGAGGTACTCTCGCTGACTGTCGCTGGGCCTTACCCTTCGGTTGAGAGTCTCAACCGTGCTGTCGGTCGAGTAGAAGAGCGCTGCGGCGCTTGCCATATCAACTCCTTTCCTTGTAGTACTGTTGGTTCTCTTCTTTTAAAGGCGAACTTCCTATTGGCGAATGACTAAGCCTACGGGTTCCGCTCCCGTCATCAGCACCGAGCCATATCGCACGCTCCATGCCTAAGATCAGGAAGATCATTTCCTCTCCATGCCTGGACGCTGATATCTTTGCCCACTCACAGATGTCGATGGTTGAAGGCGTAGGAAAGACCTGCGGGTGCGTATGCCATTCCCCTACATAGTCCAAGGTCCCGCCGCTGCGCTGCCAACCTTCCTGCGCTGCTCGCTGATGAGCTGAAGCGCTTCTCCAGAAGCGGGTTCGCAGGGCCAGATCATCTGGACCTGGAACCGTCGCATCGACCACATGAAGGTGGGGGTCACGGCGGTAACCCAGCAGAATCCCGCCAGCCTCGGGCTTACTTCCTTGATCCTGACGATGAATAGCCAGCTTCGCCATGACCGCCGATTCGATTAGTACGTGGCCGTTGCCAGAAGTAGCATCCAACGCAATCACATCGCTCTGCATGCTGGACATCCTGAAAGTGGGCGAATGTCGTCGTTCTTTAACATTCTCACCTTAGTCGTCTCGATGGATCTTGTCCTAAACCTTGGCGAAGGATCGCCGGACAT